>Ga0160459_100043_pt1 | contig 208693 bp, 198 predicted proteins | sample HID1973K_E6MG_FD_108208 | JGI IMG/M metagenome (GOLD analysis project Ga0160459, IMG submission 108208) | Enriched mosquito-associated microbial communities from UW Madison campus, WI, USA - HID1973K_E6 MG | ecosystem: Host-associated > Arthropoda: Insects > Digestive system > Unclassified ...
CCGCGACCGCCATCTGACAGATCGCCGCTTCGCTCGTCGGGGCTGAAGCCCCTCCCACAAGGGCTTCGATCAATTTGACGCGGATCGTCTGGGGGCACTGTAGGAGCGGCTTCAGCCGCGACCACCATCTGACCGTTCGCGACTCCGCTTGTCGGGGCTGAAGCCCCTCCTACAGTACGCTACGGTCCGTCTTCGCGCCGTAGCTGCGGCATCATGACCTTCCCCCGTCGAGCCATCCGCCTCATGACCGCACCTCAAGATCCCCGTGACATCCACGCCCTGCTCGCCATCATGGCCCGCCTGCGCGACCGCGACGGCGGCTGCCCCTGGGACCTGGAACAGGACTTCGCCAGCATCGCGCCCTATACGATCGAGGAGGCCTATGAAGTGGCCGACGCAATCGACCGCGGCGACCTGGCCGCGCTCAAGGACGAACTCGGCGACCTGCTGCTGCAGGTGGTCTTCCACGCGCAGATGGCCTCCGAGCAGGGCGAGTTCGGCTTCGGCGACGTGGTCGCGGCGATCAGCGACAAGCTGGTCCGCCGGCATCCGCATGTGTTCGCCGCGACCGCGGTCGACGGCGCCGCGGCGGTATCGGCGAACTGGGAAGCGATCAAGCGCGCCGAACGCGCGGCGGCCGGCGAGCAGGATGACTCCGCCCTGGCCGGCATCGCGCGTGGCCTGCCGGAATGGCAGCGCGCGGTGAAGCTGCAGTCGCGCGCGGCGCGGGTCGGCTTCGACTGGCCCAACCCGGCACCGGTGCTGGCCAAGCTGCACGAGGAGATCGAAGAGGTGCGCGCGGAATTCGCCCATGGCGATGTCGAGGCGCGGCAGGCGCAGCTGCAGGACGAGATCGGCGATGTGCTGTTCGTCTGCGCCAACCTGGCGCGGCATGCGCGGGTGGACGTCGGCGCCGCGCTGCGGGGCGCCAACCAGAAGTTCGAACGCCGCTTCCGCGCGATGGAAGCCCTGGCGCGCGCGGCCGATACCTCGCTGGCAGCGCTGTCGCTGCCCGAACAGGACGCGCTCTGGGACCAGGTCAAGGCGGCCGAGCGGCAGCCGGCATGAAGACGCTGCTGTTGTTCCTGCTGACCGCGGTGGCCGAGATCGTCGGCTGCTATTTGCCGTGGTTGTGGCTGCGGCGCGGCGGCAGTGCCTGGCTGCTGCTGCCGGCGGCGGGCAGCCTGGCGTTGTTCGTCTGGCTGCTGAGCTTGCATCCCACCGCGTCCGGGCGCGTGTATGCGGCCTACGGCGGGGTCTACGTGGCGGTGGCGCTGGCCTGGCTATGGGGCGTGGATGCGGTGCGGCCGACGCGCTGGGACCTGCTCGGCGCCGCGCTGTGCCTGTGCGGCATGGCGGTGATCATGTTCTCCCCGCGCCCTGCCTGATGGCGGCGCTGCGGCGTATCCTGTGGCGGTCGCCGTGCCCGGAGGGAAGCATGCGCCGCTTTGCCAGTTTCCGTGAGTTCTATCCGTTCTATCTGGGCGAGCACGCCAACCGCACCTCGCGCCGGTTGCACTTCATCGGCAGCTGCGGGGTTCTGGTCCTGGTCGGCGTCGCCCTGACCACCGCGCGCCCGGCCTGGCTGCTGGGGGCACTGCTGTGCGGCTATGGCTTCGCCTGGGTGGGCCACTTCTTCTTCGAAAAGAACCGCCCGGCCACCTTTCGCCACCCGTTCTATTCCTTTGCCGGCGATTGGGTGATGTTCCGCGACATCCTGCTGGGCCGCATTCCGTTCTAGGAGTGGCGGGATTGGCGTGGCGCGGCGGCGGCACTGCGGCATACTGCCGTTTCACAAGGAAAAGATAAGGAGAAGGGAATGTTCACCACGGGATTTCTGACGGTGGTGGTACTGGCCGTCTGTGTCGTCCTCTTGTTCAAGGCGGTGCGCATGGTGCCGCAGGGCTATGAATGGACGGTGGAACGGTTCGGCCGCTACACCCGTACCCTGGCGCCCGGCCTGCACTTCCTGATCCCCGGCGTCTACGGCATCGGCCGCAAGGTCAACATGATGGAGCAGGTGCTGGAGGTTCCCAGCCAGGACGTCATCACCAAAGACAACGCTGTCGTGCGCGTGGACGGGGTGGTGTTCTTCCAGGTGCTGGACGCGGCCAAGGCGGCCTATGAAGTGGCCAACCTGGAAGTGGCGACCATTGCCCTGGTGCAGACCAACATCCGCACCGTGATCGGCTCGATGGACCTGGACGAGTCGCTGAGCCAGCGCGAGACCATCAACGCCAAGCTGCTCAACGTCGTCGACCATGCGACCAATCCCTGGGGCATCAAGGTCACCCGGATCGAGATCAAGGACATCCAGCCGCCGCAGAACCTGGTCCAGTCGATGCAGCAGCAGAAGATGGCCGAGCAGAACAAGCGCGCCGCGGTGCTGGATGCCGAAGGCGTGCGCCAGTCCGAGATCCTGCGCGCGGAGGGCCAGAAGCAGGCCGCCGTGCTCGAGGCCGAGGGCCGCAAGGAGGCCGCGTTCCGCGACGCCGAGGCACGCGAGCGCTCGGCCGAGGCCGAGGCCCGGGCGACGCAGATGGTCTCCGACGCCATCGCGGCCGGCAACGTGCAGGCGATCAACTACTTCATCGCGCAGAAGTACGTCGAAGCGTTCAAGGAGCTGGCCACCGCGCCGAACCAGAAGTTCGTGCTGATGCCGATGGAGTCGTCCGGCATCATCGGTTCGATCGCCGGCATCGCCGACCTGGCCAAGGCAGCGTTGAGCGAGCGTGGCAACCCGCCACCGCCGCGCAGCAACCCGCCACCGCGCTTCGGAGCCTGAGCCATGCGCCCGGAAGTGATCGGATGGGCGGCGGTGGCGCTGCTGCTGTTCGCGGCCGAAGCGCTGGCGCCCGGCGCCTTCATGCTGTGGATGGGCTTCGCCGCCACGGTGCTGTTCGTCGCGGTGTGGGCCATCCCCGGCATCCCGCTGCTGCTGCAGGCGGTGGCCTTCGCCGTGCTCAGCTTCATCTCGGTGCAGGTCTACCGCACCTGGTTCCGGCGCGGCGACCGCCCCAGCGACCGGCCGCTGCTCAACCGCCGCGCAGAGCAACTGGTCGGCCGCGTGGTGGTGCTCGACCAGGCGATCAGCGGCGGCCGTGGCCGTGCGAAGGTCGACGACGCGTTCTGGGTCGTCGAAGGCGCGGACCTGCCGGCGGGCAGTGCGGTGCGGGTGGTTGCCGTGGATGGGATGACGTTGAAGGTGCTCGTGGAGCGGGACTCGGGACTCGGGACCCGGGATTCGTAAGGGCGAGGGCAGCGCGAACTGCGAGTGCCCCTGCACAGGAATCAAAGGCCGCCGCAGGGTGGCCTTTGCTTTTCGAGTCCCGAGTCCCGAGTCCCGAATCCCGCCCTTCGGCGATAATGTCCCACTTTCCCTCGGACCCGACGCCATGACCCTGAAGCAGACCATCCTCAACGACACCCACCGCGCCTTGGGCGCCAAGATGGTGGACTTCGGGGGCTGGGACATGCCCATCCACTACGGCTCGCAGTTGGACGAGCACCATCTGGTGCGCCGCGACGCCGGCATGTTCGACGTCAGCCACATGACCGTGGTTGACCTGCACGGCGAGCGCGTGCGCGCCTTCCTGCGCCACCTGCTGGCCAACTCGGTCGACAAGCTCAAGATGCCGGGCAAGGCGCTGTACACCTGCATGCTGAATCCGCAGGGCGGGGTCATCGACGACTTGATCGTCTACTTCCAGGCCGAGGATTTCTTCCGCCTGGTGGTCAACGCCGGCACCCGCGACAAGGACCTGGCGTGGATCGGCGAGCAGGCCGCCGCGTTCGATGTGCGCGTGGCCGAGCGCCCCGAGTTCGCGATGATCGCGGTGCAGGGTCCGGCCGCGCGCGACAAGGTGATTGCGCTGCTGGCCGATGCCGACCAGGCGCCGGCACGCAAGCTCGGCCGCTTCGCCGCGCTGCATGCCACCTCCAATGCCGGCGTGCCGCTGTTCGTGGCCCGCACCGGCTACACCGGCGAGGATGGTTTCGAGATCGTGCTGCCGGAAGCCGATGCGGTGGCGTTCTGGAATGCGCTGCTGGCGGCGGGCGTCAAGCCGGCCGGCCTGGGCGCGCGCGACACCCTGCGCCTGGAAGCGGGCATGAACCTCTACGGCCAGGACATGGACGATGCGGTGTCGCCGTTCGAGGCCGCGCTGGCCTGGACCGTGGCGCTGGACGAAGGCCGCGATTTCATCGGCCGCCCGGTGCTCGAAGCGCAGCAGGCCGGCGGCGCGCCGCGGCAGATGATCGGCCTGGTGATGGACGAGAAGGGCGTGCTGCGGCACGGCCAGAAGGTCCTCACCGCACAGGGCGAAGGCGAGATCCTGTCCGGCACCTTCTCGCCCACGCTGGGCAAGGCGATCGCCTTCGCGCGCGTGCCGGCCGGCGAGCCGGGCGCGGTGCGTGTCGACATCCGCGGCAAGGAAGTGCCGGTGCGTGTGGTCAAGTTCCCGTTTGTGCGCGAAGGGCAGGCCCAGCCGGGCGTGCTTGGCTGAGCGTGCCGGCGGCGGGTGCCGCGCCCACGCCGGTTGGTTAAACTACGCATCCATTCCCCGACCCCGTTTTCCCGGAGCTTTCCCATGAGCGAGATCCCAGGCGACCTCAAGTTCCTCAAGTCCCACGAGTGGGCCCGCGCCGAAGGCAACGGCCGCGTCACCGTCGGCATTTCCGACCACGCCCAGGGCCTGCTGGGCGACCTGGTCTATGTCGAGCTGCCGAACGTCGGCGACACCGTCGAGGCCGGCAACGGCGCGGCGGTGGTGGAGTCGGTCAAGGCCGCCTCCGATGTCTACAGCCCGGTCAGCGGCAAGGTCGTCGAGGTCAACGCGGTGCTCAACGACAAGCCCGAGACCATCAACGAGGACGCCTACGGCGAGGGCTGGATCTTCGTGGTGGAGCTCAGCGAGCCCGAACAGCTCAACGAGCTGCTGTCCCCGGACGACTACGCCGAACTGCTGGACGACGACGCTCACTGATTCTTCACTTCAGCCAGCGCCATTGGAAAAAACGGCCGCGAAAGCGGCCGTTTTTCTTTGGGGGTGGCGGCACGCGCGGTGCAGGCGGCCGGCGTGGTCGAGCACACCGGCGGGCGGGGCGACGGTGCGCCGGCCGGCGCGCGGCGATGCGTTCGCTCGGCTCGGGCGAGCGTCGATGCGTCGATCGCAGCACGCGCGAGTGCACCCGAAGCGGTCTTCGCGGCGCGCGGCCGGGCGCAAAAGTTTGCGCATTTCGACCGATGCAGTGCCGCGAAAGGTGCTTTGGCGAAAAAAATTTTCGCCTCCCTTCGCCACCTCCGACACCGCCTGCGGCCACCGCCGCGCGCACGCATGCCACGCCCCCTCGTCGTCGCGTCCGCGCGCAACGGCGCGAACAATACAGCTGAAAAGAAGTAGTTTTTTTTTATCGACCGCAACGGTGGCCGCGGTGGACCGGTCCTTCGAGGTGTGCGCGCAGGCGTCGCGGCAGCGCCCGGGGAGGCGCCGCGCCGGCGGCCCGGCGAAAAATATTTTCGTGGGAGTGTTGACAGTAAAAAAAACCGTGATTAGGTTTCGCCCCAAGCAGACGTTGCTGCCGCAGAGAGTGAGTCGAATCGACATCAAGGTGACAAGCAAGCGCCACGCATCCACCCTGGAACCTACGACGGTGGATATGGGACTGCTTCCCTCCGCGAAAAGCTCAACGTCCTCCCATCGCGCACCCGTGTCGGCGTCGACGCGGGTGTTTCTGTATCCGCCGCGTCGAAGTCGACGGTCAGGCGGTAACCGCGGGCGGAGTCCCGCCGCGGACTTTGGTTTCACTGGGCACTCAACTCCATAGTTCACTGACGAGGAGCCATCACATGGCCACTAAGAAAGCTGCGAAGAAATCGACCGCCAAGAAAGCGGTGAAGAAGACCGCGAAGAAGGCTGCTGCCAAGAAGACCGTAAAGAAGGCAGCCAAGAAGGTCGCCAAGAAGGCCGCCAAGAAGTCCCCGGCCAAGAAGGCGGTGAAGAAGACGGCGAAGAAGGCTGCCAAGAAGGTCGCCAAGAAGTCCGGCGCCAAGAAGGCGGTAAAGAAGACCGCGAAGAAGGCGGCCAAGAAGGTTGCCAAGAAGTCCGGCGCCAAGAAGGCTGCCAAGAAGGCCGTAAAGAAGACCGCGAAGAAGGCTGCCAAGAAGGTCGCCAAGAAGTCGACCGCCAAGAAGGCCGCCAAGAAGGCCCCGAAGAAGGCTGCGAAGAAGGTTGCCAAGAAGAAGCCGGCCGCTCGCAAGAAGAAGGCCGCTCCGGTCGCTCTGCCGGCTACCCCGGCTCCGCTGATCTGATCCAACTGTCCCGATAAGCCGTACATCAGGCTCTCTCCCCGGTGCCCAGCGGGGAGGGAGCTTTTTTATGGGCGGTCGGAAAGTCGATTGTTATCGGCGGCGCCCTGGGGCAGGGCCTTTTCGGGACACGCCGTAAATACGTCCGTGTAGGCTCGATGGCGACATCCATGTCGCCAACGGTCCCGAAAAGGCCCTGCCCCCGGGCGCCCGACGGTTCATCGCGACCTTTTTGGGGGAGAGGGTGTAGAGCCGGCGCTCTGCTCGCGATGTAATGGACGCGAGTCGAGGCCTGAAGCTGCACTGTAGGAGGGGCTTCAGCCCCGACCGCCATCTGTCAGCCTCCGACGCGAATGATCTACGCGGGCCTTGCCCATACCTCCAAACAAAAAAAGGGCGACCCGATGGCCGCCCTTTTGCATGTCGATTTGACCCGCCTCAGCGCGGCGAAGCGACGGCCTTGCCGGTCGAAGTGCCGCGCCGTGCCGGCACCTGCGGCTTGTCGGCCAGCATGTTGTCGTTGCCGAAGTCGGTATCCACGTCGATGTCCAGCCAGCGCTGCGCCGGCAGGCCCATGGCGCGGTCGAGGATGGTCGGCAGCAGGCCCGAGGGCAGGCCGCTCTCGCCGTTCCACAGGATCGCCACGCCGAGATCGCGCTCGGGCACCAGCGCCACGAGGCCGCGATAGCCCTGCACCGCGCCGGCATGGAAGATGACCTGGTGGCCGGCGTACTCGAACACGCGCCAACCCAGGGCGTAGCCAGCCGAACTGACGCGCTCGCGGCGCCAGCCCGAACGCATTTCGCCCGGGGTGGAAATCAGCGAGGCGTGCAGGGTGGCCAGCAACGGCGCCGGCAGCACGTCGGGACGATGCCCGGTCTGCGCCAGCAACCACTGCGCCATGTCATTGGCGCTGGCGTTGACGCCCGCGGCCGGGGCCAGGCGGTAGTAGGTCGGCTTCGGCGTCAGCCCGACCCAGCCATTGCGGCTGCGCACATGCGGGCGCGCCCAGCTCGGGCTGGCCTGGATGCCCGCCAGACCCATGCTGGCGTCGTTCATGCCCAGCGGTTTGAAGATCCGCTTCTCGACCGACTGCTCGTAGAAGTTGCCCGAGGCGGCGAAGACGACATCACCGACCAGGCTGAAGGCCACGTTCTGGTAGGCGTAGCACTCGCCGGGCGCGCAACGCAGCGGCGCATAGGCCAGCTTGTGGCTGAGCGTGTAGTAATCGTCGTCCGACTCGACATCGCGGTCGTAGGCGTTGCGGGTCAGGCCGACGCGGTGGCTGAGGACATCGGCCACGGTGAGCTGGCGCGTGGCGACCGGGTCGCTGAGCTGGAAGCCGGGCACGTAGTCGACCACCTTGCTGTCCCAGCGCAGGGTCCCGTCGTTGACCAGCAGGCCGGCCATCGTGCCGGCGAAGGCCTTCGACAACGAGGCCAGGCGGAACACGGTATGCGCATCGACCGGTTGCGGATGATTGACGTCGGTGACGCCGAAGCCACGCGCGCTGAGCACGCGGCCGCCCTGGACAATGGCCAGCGCCATGCCGGGAACACGCTGGCCATAGGTCAGCTGTTGCGCCAGGGCCTCGAACGCGGCCGGGTCGAAACCCTCGGCCAGCGGCTGGAGCTTGTCCGCGCCGAGCGCGGCGCGATAGGCCACCGGCTGGGTGGGCGAGGCGGCAGTGCTGTTGAACGCCTGCAGCGCCTGCACCGGCGGTGCCGGCGTCTGGGCGGTGGAAGACAATGCGAAGGGCATCAGTACCCCGAGCAACCCCGTTGCAACCGGCCGAAGGCGCCGGCGCTTGCTCATGTCTTTCATGGATGTGTGCTGCCTGTGACCCTGCTTGCCAGGATTCTAGCGCCGCTTTTCGCGATAGCACAAACCGCGACAAGATGAATGGGCATCATGTTGATCTTGTGGGGGTTTTTCCGACAGATGTCGCGGTATGGAGGGGGCTTCGGGGGTGGGCCTGTGCGCGGGCGTCCTCATCCGCCCCTTCGAGGCACCTTCTTCGACTCCAAGCGGGCAGCCATGGCCAGCGCTGGCGAGACAAGCAGCCACTTCATGAGTTCGGCAATTCCTTGGCCCACGAGCAGCGAAGGGACCAGTGCCTCGATGTTGGTAACCCGCAGCGGTCCGGATGGCTTTACGACAAACTCCTCGCCGGAATTGTCTGTAAAGCGCCTGGAGCTTTGCTTTGCGCGACAGGCGTAGGCTAGGCGGTGCTGGGCGGCCAAGTTGTCGGGTATGGACGGTAGCCCGCATCGCTTGATGTACGAAGACGAAGCAACGATGAATCGGCGTAGCTTTTGGCGTGAACATCATGCCGGCCGGTGGCCTGTTCCAGATCGCCAATATCGGCGCGGACCCGCTGGGCATCGATGCCGCCCGAACCAAGCGCTCCAATCTAATGGAACCGTCTATGAAATCCGCCACTGAACTGTTGCAGGCGTACCTGGACAACATCCAGACTCCCGCCGCGGCCGCCGCGCTCTTTGCCGAGGACGGCATCGTCGAACTTCCCTGGGTCAATGCCTATGCCCAAGGTCCGGCCGAAATCGAAAAGCTGGTCGCCGGCATCTTGGCCAAGGTGCCCGACTTTCGTTTCAAGAACGTCACGTTCTGGATCGAGACCCCCGAACGCGTGTTCGCCGAGTACCAGGTCGAGGCGCTCGTCATCGATACCGGCAAGATCTATCAACAGACCTACGCCGGCGTACTCATTGCCGAGAACGGCAAGATCAAGCGGCTACGCGAGGCGCTCAACACGACCGCGGCGGCGAAGGCCTTCAGCAAGGATTGATCCGCCGGCAGGCGGCGTCATGGATGCCGCCTGCCGCCGAACAACCGCAGTCATTCTCGGAAGAAATGCGTCGCGCATTCCGAAGGCCGAAAGCTGATCCATCTTCGCGAGCAAATTGGCAGCGAGCCGACTGGGCCAGCGTTGCCGAAGTCATTGAGCATTCGCGTCCAGCACCGCTTGCGCGTTGGTGTGCTGTGCCATTGGCGGGAAGCAGAAGCGATGCTGTTGAAACTCATGCCACGGGGATGACCACGCTCATGGCCGCAGGGGGTGGGAAGAACTCAAGTGCCTGGGCTACAAGGGCTCACGACCCAAAATAAGGTCCGCTGCGCGCTCGGCCAGCATGATCACCGGCGCGTTGGTGTTGCCGCCGGGCAGCGACGGCATGGCCGAGGCATCGACCACCCGCAGTCCTTCCACCCCGCGCACCTGCAACTGCGGATCGAGCACCGCCTGCGGGTCGTTGTCCGCGCCCATGCGGCAGGTGCCGGCCGGGTGGTAGATCGTCTCGGCCTTGCGGCGCACGAAGTCGGCCAGGCCGGCTTCGTCGAGGTCGTCGCGCTCCGGGAAGATCGGCGCGCCACGCCAGGCATCGAACGCCGGCTGGGCCAGGATGCGGCGCGACAGCCGCGCGCATTCCAGCATCATCCGCAGGTCGAAGCCTCCGGCGTCGCTCAGGTACGCCGGATCGATCGCCGGTGGAGCGAGCGGGTCGGCGCTGCGCAGGCGCAGGCGCCCGCGGCTGCGCGGCCGCAGGAAGCAGGCATGCAAGGTATAGCCATCGCCCGGCAGGCGATGACGGCCGTGGTCGTCGAGCATGGCCGGGACGAAATGCAGCTGGATGTCGGCGCGTTCGTCTTCGGCCAGCGGCGAACGGAAGAAGCCGCCGGCTTCGGCGATGTTGCTGGTGCCGGCGCCCTGGCGGCCGCCGAGGAAATAGCGCAGGGCGATCGCCAACTCGCTGGCGCGGTCGTAGCTGACACCCGGCACGGTGTGCACCAGGGTGCAGATGTCCAGGTGGTCCTGCAGGTTGGCGCCGACGCCGGGCAGGTCCGCGTGCATGGGCAACCCATGTGTTCGCAGGTGGTCGGCAGGGCCGATGCCCGAGAGCATCAGCAACTGCGGCGAGTTCACCGTACCGCCGCACAGCAGCACCTCGCCTGCGGCGCGCGCGGTATTCGCCACGCCGCGCAGGGCGTAGGCCACGCCGGCGGCCCGGCCACCCTCGACCAGTACGCGCTGCACCTGCGCGCCGGTGAGCACGTGCAGGTTGCGGCGCGCCCGCGCCGGGTGCAGGTAGGCGACCGCCGCCGAACAACGCGCTCCGTCCTTCTGCGTGACCTGGTAGAAGCCCACGCCGGCCTGGTGTTCGCCATTGAAATCCGGGTTCGCCTTCATGCCCGCCTGCACGCCGGCGGTGACGAAGGCTTCGGAGAGGGGGTTGCGATGGCGCAGGCCGCTGACATGCAGCGGGCCGTCGCCGCCATGCAGGGCGTCGGCACCCTGTTGGTTGCCTTCGCTGCGGCGGAAGTAGGGCAGCACGCCCTGCCAGTCCCAGCCAGCGGCCCCGGCGCGCGCCCAGTGGTCGTAGTCGCGCCGGTCGCCGCGCACGTAGCACATGGCGTTGATCGAACTCGAACCGCCCAGCACCTTGCCGCGCGGCCACCACAGCCGCCGGCCGCCCAGGGCCGCCTGCGGCTCGGTGTCGTAGTTCCAGTTGACCGAGCGCAGGTTGACCAGGCGCGACAGCCCGGCCGGCATGTGGATGAAAGGATGGCGGTCGCGTGGACCGGCCTCGATCAGCAGGACCTGGCAGCCCGGATCGGCACTGAGCCGGTTGGCCAGCACGCAGCCGGCCGACCCGGCGCCGACGATGATGTAGTCGTACACGTATTCCCTCCCCGGAACTCGCGTGGCCCGAGCATAGGCAGGCAGGCCTGCTTCGGCAACGCGTTGGCGCATGCGCGGTGCTGGCGGCCGCGCGGGGCATCGGCTAAGTTGCGCGCTTCCTCCCCCCGGAAGTGGACCATGTTCCTTCGTTGCCCGGGCACGCCTGCGTGCCGGTGCCCATGAACGCGCCCGCTTCCGGCGCCAGGCGTCCGCTGGGTGCGCTGCTCACCGCGCTGCGCGGCTCGCCGGCACTGTGGTGGTCGTTCCTCTACTTCTTCTGCCTGCTCAGCGGCTACTACGTGCTGCGGCCGGTGCGCGAGGCGATGGCGGCTTCGCCCGACGTGGAAGCGGTGTTCCCGTCGTCGATGATCGCCTTCTTCGCCGCACGCGGCGTGCCGTTGAAGGAGTTCACCCTGCAGGTGCTGTTTACCTGCACTTTCCTGAGCATGCTGCTGCTGCAGCCGCTGTACGGCGCGCTGGTGAGCCGCTATCCGCGCCGGGTGTTCCTGCCGGTGGTCTACGGCTTCTTCATCGCCACCCTGTTGCTGTTCTACGTGCTGTTCAACACTGGCGTGCCAGGGCGCGGCATGGCCTTCTTCCTCTGGATCTCCGTGTTCAACCTGTTTGCGGTGGCGGTGTTCTGGAGTTTCATGGCCGATGTCTTCAGCAATACCGAAGCCAAGGCCTACTACGGTTATATCGGCGCCGCCGGCACCCTCGGCGCGTTCCTCGGGCCTGTCCTCACCCGCACCCTGGTCGAGCGCATCGGCATTGCCCACCTGATGCTGGTATCGGCCGGCTTCCTGGGGGTATGCGTGGTCTGCCTGCTGCGACTGCGGCTGTGGGCGGTGCAGCGCGAGCGTGAGCAGCGCCTGGCCAGTGGCGAGGTGCCGATGGGGGGCAGCGTGCTGGCCGGCCTGCAGTTGATTGCACGCGAGCCACTGCTGCGCTGGCTGGCGCTGACCACGGCGCTGGGCGTGGGCGTGGGCACCCTGCTCTACAACGAACAGGCCGCGATCGTGCGGCGGCTGTTCACCGATCCGGCCGCCAGCACCGCGTACTACGCCAGCATCGACCTGGCGGTCAACGCGCTGACCTTGCTGGTGCAGGTGCTCTTCACCCGCTTGCTGCTGTCGCGCTATGGCATTGCCCCGGCGCTGCTGATCCCGGGCATCGCGGTGATCATCGGCTACTCGATCCTGGCGGTGTCGCCGCTGCCGATGATGGTGGCAGTGGTGCAGGTGGTGACCCGCTCCAGCGAGTTCTCGCTGGCAAAGCCGGGGCGCGAGACGATTTACACCCGCGTGCCGCGCGAGTGGCGTTACAAGGCCGGCGCGGCGATCGACACCGTGATCTACCGCGGTGGCGACCTGACCTTCGTCTGGGTCCACAAGCTGCTGTCTGTCTTCAGCTCGCACGCGGTGTTCGGCGCCGGCCTGCTGGTGGCCAGTGGCTTGACCCTGGGCGCTTGGCGCCTGCTGCGCGAAGTGGACAAACTGCCGGCAGACCGTAACGATGCTGCCCTTTCGACCAAGGAACACGCATGATGCTCGCCCGCTTGATCGCCACGCTGGTGGCGCTGCTGCACCTGTACTTCCTGGTCCTGGAGATGTTCCTGTGGACGCGCCCGCTGGGGCTGAAGGTGTTTCGCAACACGCCGGAGAAGGCGCAGACCACGCGCGTACTGGCTGCCAACCAGGGGCTCTACAACGGTTTCCTGGCCGCAGGGCTGGCATGGGGTGTGGTCGCAGCGCGCGCCGACGTGCTGGCGTTCTTCCTCGGCTGCGTGGTCGTGGCCGGGCTGTATGGTGCGTGGAGCGTGAGCCGGCGGATCCTGTGGGTGCAGGCGGCGCCGGCGGTGCTGGGGCTGGTCGCGTTGTACTGGGCGCGCTAGCGCGCGGCGCCGGGGTCGCGCGCCAGGCGCAACGATGTCCAGGCCAGGAACGCGACGAACGCAGGTGCCAACAGCCAGGCGAGTTGCCACGCAAGATCGCTGTCGATGGCGATGCCGCGCCATTGCAACCCGGGATGCAGCAGGTTCGCCGCCGCGTGGGCCACGAAGACAACCCACAGGCTGCGGGATTGGAGATACAGCAGTCCCAGGCCAAGGCCGCCGAGGAAGGCGACAGGGCTGGCGTGCGGCAATGCGAACACGGCACTGCTGGCAAGCAGGGCGATGCTCCAGTGCCAGCGGGTCGCCAGTGAGCCGAGCAGCACAACGCGGTAGAAGAACTCCTCGTCCAGTGCGGCGACGAGCGTGGCCGGCCAGAATGACCACGTTGGCAGCGTTGTCGATGCCGTGGCCAAAGTCCTGAATTCTTCGGTCGCCAGCGTCGGGCTCGCCGCGGCTGCGCTGAGCAGATACAGGGCTTCGCTGCCGACGCGCAGGAACACGCCCAATGGCAGCGCAAGCATCAGCCGGCAGGCCGGAAGCCCGAGGCCGGAACGGGCGGTCGGCCAAGGCGAGGGCAGCGGCCAACCGAGCACGCGAAAACAACCGGTCACAACCAGCAGGGATATTCCGGCGGCCAACCAGACCGATAAGTCTTCCGATCCGCCCCTGGCCTGTACAGCGGTGGCGGCCACGAGGCCAAGCAGCTTGGCGAGGAGATACAGTCCAAGAAGATCGCGGAGCGAGGGAATGGGGGGTGGCATCGTTCGCGTGTGCCCGGCTTCAGTCACGAAGCCGGGCGCTCACAGTCAACAATTGCCGGTTCCGGTGCACATCATGTCGGTGGTCGAATTGATGGCGTCCTGATAAAAGCCCGGCAACTCGCGGACGATCTGCCGGATATCACCCCAGGCATCGCCGATCACACCACCGCCCCAGACCTGCTCGATTTCTGCTTCGGTAAGTTCGCGCATCCCGTTACTCCAGGTTCGTGCCCAAATGACACGGGACCCGAGTAGAAAAAAAATCGCCTGGGGAAACTACGCGAAAAATCAAATGGACCGCTGACTCAGCCCTTGCGCGGCGATACCCACATCGCGATGCGCGCATGGAACACCTGCTCGCCGGCGTCGTTGCGCACGGCCACGTCGACCGGCAGCTCGTAGCCTTCCGCCGCTTCGCGCAGCGGCACGGCGGGGGTGGCGGTGGCGTGCATCGTGCCGGTGGCCTTGCGCTGGTATTCGACGGCCATGCCCTTGGGAATCCAGCGCATTGATGGCGGCAGGCTGGCATCGACCATCACCCCGCCAGCGAGTTCGGCCAGGTTGCACAAGGCGATGGCGTGCACGGTGCCGATGTGGTTGTGGACGCGCCGGCGATCGCGAATGCGCGCCTCGCACCGTCCCGGTTCGAGCCGGGTGATGCGCGGGGCGATGGTGCCGAAATACGGCGCCTTGAAGCAGATCGCGCGCGAGAACAGCCAGTGGCCGCCGGGCCAGCGGGTGATGCGTTGGTACAGGCGCAGCAGTGAAGTCATCTTGGCGTCTCCGGATACGAAGACGGCGGGCCTGGGCCCGCCGTCCTGTGTTGCGTTGCGTGGGCTCAGGCCGCTTCGCGCGACTGGCCGCCCTTGGCCGGTGCCTGCTCGTGGTAGCTGGCCGCACGCAGTTCGTGGGTGTCGAAGTCGTCGACGGTGATGGTGTCCAGGGTGATCTCGCGCAGCTCTTCGAGCAGCTTGCGCTCTTCGGCGCTGATCACGCCCTCGGCCACGGCCTCGTCGAGCTGGGCGCTGAATTCCAGCGCCTCGATGCCCTTGGTCTTGAGTGCCTTGAGGAACTTGCGCTCCACCGGCTCGGCCATCACCGCCTTGGCCAGGTAGCTGGCGATGCGGCCGCCCGGGTTGTTCTCGCACGGGGTCAGGAACACGCCCTTGGCCAGGCCGTCGCGGGCCTCGTTGGGGGTCATCAGCAGCGCGGCGACGCGGCGCGACAGGCGGTCGCCCGGGGCCTCGGCGCGGCGGCCGAGCGGGAAGATCAGCGCCCACATCAGCCAGCCGACCGGACGGATCGGGAAGTTGCGCAGCGCCGCCGACAGCGACGTTTCGATCTTGTGCACGCTGTCGTGGAAGGCCCAGGCCAGCAGCGGCTGGTCGGCTTGCGGCGCGCCCTCGTCGTGGTAGCGCTTGAGCATGGCGCTGGTCATGTAGATGTGGCTCAGCACGTCGCCCAGGCGGCCGGACAGCGATTCCTTGAACTTGAGCTTGCCGCCGAGCATCAGCATCGACACGTCGGCCATCAGCGCCAGGTTGGCCGAGTAGCGGTCCAGCTTGCGGAAGAAGCGGCGGGTGTAGTCGTCGCCCGGGGCGCTGCCGAAGCGCGCGCCGGTCAGGCCGAACCAGAACGAGCGCACCGCGTTGGAGATGCCGAAGCGGATGTGGCCGAACAGGCTCTGGTCGAACTCCTCCATGCCGCGCGCGGTGTCCGGGTCCTGGGCGGCCTTCATTTCCTTCATCACCCACGGATGGCACAGGATCGCGCCCTGGCCGAAGATCAGCAGGCTGCGGGTCATGATGTTGGCGCCTTCGACGGTGATGCCGATCGGCGCGGCCTGCCACGAGCGGCCGGCGAAGTTGCGCGGCCCCAAAATAATTCCCTTGCCGCCGACCACGTCCATGACGTCGCTGATGACTTCGCGGCCCATCGTGGTGCAGTGGTACTTGGCGATGGCCGACGGCACCGACGGCACGTCGCCGCGGTCCACCGCCGCGGCGGTGGCCTGCGCCAGCGCGCTGATGGCGTAGGCCTTGCCGCCGATCCGCGCCAACGCTTCCTCGACGCCTTCGAAGCGGCCGACCGACAGGCCGAACTGCTTGCGGATGCGCGCATAGGCGCCGGTGACGACCGCGCCGAACTTGGCGCCGCCGCTGGCGGTGGAGGGCAGGGTGATGGAGCGGCCCACGGCCAGGCATTCGTTGAGCATGTTCCAGCCCTTGCCGACCATGTCCACGCCGCCGATCAGCTGGCTGAGCGGGATGAACACCTCGCGGCCGTGGATCGGGCCGTTCTGGAACGGCGAGTTGAGCGGGAAGTGGCGGCGGCCGATCTCGACACCTTCGGTCTCGCGCGGCAGCAGCGCCAGGGTGATGCCGATGTCCTTGGTGTCGCCGATCAGGCCTTCCGGGTCATACATGCGGAAGGCCAGGCCGATGATCGTGGCCACCGGCGCCAGGGTGATGTAGCGCTTGTCGAAGGTGAGCTTCACGCCGAGCACGTTGGCGCCGTTCCACTCGCCCTTGCAGACGATGCCGTAGTCCGGAATCGAGGTGGCGTCCGAGCCGGCGAACGGGCCGGTGAGGCCGAAGCACGGCACTTCCAGGCCGACGGCCAGGCGCGGCAGGTAATAGTCCTTCTGCTCCTGGGTGCCGTAGTGGTTGAGCAGTTCGCCCGGGCCGAGCGAGTTCGGCACGCCGACGGTGGAGCTGACCACGCTCGACACCGAGGCGATCTTCTGGATGACCTTGTGGTGCGCCAGCGCGCTGAAGCCCAGGCCGCCGAACTGCTTGGGAATGATCATGCCGAAGAACTTGTTCTTCTTGATGAAGTCCCACAGTGCCGGCGGCAGGTCGGCGTGGACGTGGGTGATCTCCCAGTCGTTGATCATCGTGCACAGTTCTTCGACCGGGCCATCGAGGAAGGCCTGCTCTTCTGCGCTGAGCTGCGGCTTGGGGTAGTCGAGCAGTTTCTGCCAGTCCGGATCGCCGGTGAACAGTTCGCCCTCGAAGCCCACCGAGCCGGTTTCCAGCGCGATGCGCTCGGTCTGCGACAGCGGCGGCAGCACCTTGCGGAAGAACTTCATCAGCGGCGCGGTCAGCAGCGGCTTGCGGATGAAGGGCAGCAGCACCGGCACGGCGACCAGCGCCACCAGCACCGCGGCAACCACCGTGGCCGTGGCATTGGCGCCGAGCAGCCAGCCGGCGACCAGCAGCGTGGCGCTGAGCGCCACCCAGGCCGCCAGGCGCAGGCGGTGGTAGGCGGCGAAGCCTGCCGCCAGCAATACAAGAAGGAAGGGCGCGACGATGCTCATGGTCCTGCTCCAGTGACGTACTCGGTAGCGTGCTTGATGTCGGTGGACGCCGTGACGGCGCGAGCCGAGGGCAAAGCGTCCAGATAGTGCAACACAGCGGCGGTAAATGCGCTGTTTTCGTCGCCGGCGACCATGTGCGTGGCCTCCGGCAGCCGCACGTGCTCGGCGTGCGGGACGAGGGTGAGGAATTCGGCCACGGTCTGCGGCGTCACCAGGTCGCTGCGGCCACCGCTCACCAGCAGCACCGGGCAGCGGATCTGTGCGGCGGCGTCGAGCAACACGCGCTGCTGTTCGCTGGCATCGCCACCGGCCAGTTCGTCGATCAGGCGCGGATCCCAATGCCAGTACCAACGCCCATCGGCACCTTCGTGCAGCAGCTTGCGCAGGCCCTCGCCGGATTTGCGCGGGCGATGCGGCAGGTAGGCGGAGACGGCATCGGCCGCGGTCTGCAGTGAATCGAAGCCTTCCGGATAGGCGCTCATGAAACGCAGGATGCGCTCGACCCCGGCGGTCTCCCAGCGCGGCGTGATGTCGACCAGCACCATGGCGCGGAACAGGCCCGGCCAGCGCGCTTCGGCCAGCAGGCCGAACAGGCCGCCCATCGAGGCGGCGACCAGCACCGGCGGCGGCGACATTTCGCCGGCCAGCACGATCAGGTCATCGGTGAACTGGACACCGTCGTAAGGCAGGCCGGCCGGATTGCGGCTGGATTGGCCATGGCCGCGGGCGTCGTAGGAGAGCGTCGCGTAGCCGGCCTCGGCGAGCACGCGGGCAGTGTCGTCCCAGGCCTTGAGGGTCTGGCCGAAACCATGGGCGAGCACCACGCTGCCGCGTTCTCCAGCGCCCAGCCGCGAGGCGGCCAGGCGGACCTGCCCGGCACCGGCCAGGACGGCATCGGGTGGCGTTGTCGGAAGGAAGGTGTGACTGACCATACCGACTAGTATGGACCTGCGGGCGCGGCTGTCAATACTGGCTCGTATGGTTGAGGAAAAGCAGGCAGGACGGGGCTTTGGGCCACCCCACCGAAAGTCGCGTACTGCAACCGACTGCGGCGTATGGTTAAATCCACGGATGACCGAAGACAACGCATCGCAGAACGAGGCCCCGAGCCGCGCGCCCACCGGCCGCAACAACCGGCTCAGCGCCGAGGACTGGGCCCAGGCCGCCCTGGATCTGATCGCCGAACAAGGCGTGGGCGCGGTGGCGGTGGAACCGCTGGCGCGTCGCCTGGGCGTGACCAAGGGCAGCTTCTATTGGCATTTCCCCTCGCGCGATGCACTGCTGCAGGCCGCGCTGGAGCGCTGGGAGCTGTTCGAGCAGGAGCAGGTGTTCGGCAGCCTGGAGGATGTCGAGGACCCGAGCGCACGGTTGCGCGCGCTGTTCCAGCTCGTCGCCCACGAGGTCAAACCGCATGTGATCTACAGCGAGTTGCTCAAGGCGCTGGATCACCCCTCGGTGCGCCCGGTGATCGACCGCGTGTCGCAGCGGCGCATGGAATACCTGGTGGCTTCGTTCCGCCAGGCCGGCCTGAGCCGCACCGACGCCCAGCACCGTGCGCGTCTGGCGTATGCCGCGTATGTGGGCTTCCTGCAGTTGTCTTTGCAGCTGCAGCAGCCCAAGCCGGCGCGGGAGGATTTCGAGGCGTACGTGGAGCACGTGATCCAGACCTTGATTCCAGCCTGAGGCTGCTCAGCCCGCATTGACGCGAAACGGCGCCGCAAGGCGCCGTTTGTTTTTGCAGGACCGCAAAAGAAGACGGCCCCTTGCGGGGCCGTCCGGTGAAGCTAACAGCGAATTGCTTAGAAGCGCTGCTGGTACTTCATGTAGATGAAGCGACCGATGTCGTAACCACCGTAGTACGAGTAGCCCGAGTTCGGCTGGTTGTACGACGGCGCGGCCCAATGATCGAACACATTGTTGGCGCCGACGGCCACCGTCGCATTCCACGGCAGGGTGTAGGCAACCTGCAGGTCGTGGAAGGTGTTGGAGCCGATCTCGTTGATGGGGAAGTTCTCGCCATTGAACTCCGGAGCGGTGTAGTCCGGCTGCGTGCAGCGGTCGTCGAAGAAGCAGGGCTCCTTCGAACCGGAGTAGTAACGCGCACTCCAGGTAACCGACCAGTCGTCCCACTGCCAATTCACCGACAGGTTCGAACGCAGGCGGAAGTTGCCACCGAAGCCGTTCTGCTGGCTCGGCGGGTTGTCCGAGTTGTCCTGCTTGATCTCGTTCTTCGACACGTAGGTGTTCAACAGCGCCGTGGTGAAGTTACCGAACGAGGTCTCGAAGCGGTAGGTCACGTCGAAGTCGAAGCCTTCGGTTTCCTGGTAACCAGCGTTACGCAGGCCGAAGTTCAGCGAGGTCACGTTGCCGGCGGCGTTACGGGTGAAGCCGGTGCAGCGCGACTCGATGCCACGCAGGTAGCAGTCGTTCAGCAGGTCGGTCGGGGTATCGCCAACGATGGTGTTCTCGATGCGGATATTCCACCAGTCCAACGAGGCGTTCAGGCCGCTGATGAAGCTCGGGCTCCACACCAGACCCAGGGTCTTGGAGGTGGAGGTTTCCGGGGTCAGGGTCGGGGTCGAACCGGTCACGAACGGCACGTTGGTCTGCTCACCCGGGCCCGGCGACGGAGCGGTGCCCGAGGCGTTCAACTGGCGGAAGCCAGCCGGAACGTCCTGCAAGCAGCGCGCGTTGCCGCGAGCCGGACCGTAGACGGTGTCGCACGGATCGGTGTAGTCCTCGAACGTCTGCGACAGGCCACCGTACAGGTCGGCCACGGTCGGGGCGCGGAAGCCCTCGGCCCAGGTGCCGCGGACCAGCAACTGGTCGATCGGCTTCCACTTGAAGCCGGCCTTGCTGTTGACGGTATCGCCGAAGGTGTCGTAATCCGAGTAGCGGCTCGCCAGGGTGACGCTCAACTCACGCGCGAACGGCAGGTCGGCCAGGATCGGCACCTGCACTTCGGCGTAGATTTCGTTGAGGTTGTAGCCACCCGAGGTCGGGCCGGCGGCCAGGTCGGTGGAGATACCGGTCTGGGCCAGCGCGTCCGGCGAGAACGAACCCTTTTCTTCGCGACGCTCGACGCCGAGGGCCACGCCCAGGTCACCGGCCGGCAAGGTCACGATCGTGCCGGAGATGTTGGCGAAGTAGTTCTGCGTGGTGGTCTTGGAGATCGCCTGGCCCGGCTGGTACAGGTAGGCCTGCACGTTGGGGTCGGCCAGGCTGTTCGGGGCGTTGTAGCCGTACGGAATCAGCGGATTCCACGGGGTGCACGCGCCCGGGCCATAGCCCAGAGCGATCGGGTTGGCAGCGGTACCGCACTGCGCCTGACCATCGCCATTGATGAACGAAGCGCCGGTTGCCTGGCCCACCGCATAGGTGTTGAGGTTACCGGTGCTGATCTGCACGCCCTTGTTCTGGTTGTACAGGTAGCCGGCTTCCCAATCCCAGTACTTGTCGGCGAACGAGAACGAACCGTTGAACGCGCCGGTGAAGCGGGTGGTGGTCAGGCTGTTCTGCACTTCGCGCGGCACTTCCCAGCCACGACGCACGTACTGCACGTCGGTGCCGACCGGGTTGAACACGCTGTCGGCCGACAGGCCGCCCGAGCTCAGGTCGAACGCGGCGCTCTGGAACGGATAACCGGCGTTCTGCGCGAACGAATCGCGATCGGTGTACAGCACGCTGGTGTCGAAGCCGACGTTGTCGGTGAAGTCGAAGTGGCCATTCAAGAAGGCCGACTTACGCTTGATGCCGCTGTACACGGTCGAAGCCAGGGACGGATTCGAGGTGTCGGTGCCGTCGGTCGGACGGAAGCTGGCGAAATCGGTCGGATCCAGGCCCGGGACGTCACGGCGCAGGGTGTAGGTGCCACCGTTGTACGAGAAACGGCCCCACTGCGTGGTGCCCGACAGGCCGCCCGGACGCGGATCGCTCTTCTCGCCGGTCGGGAAACGGTCGCGCGAGAACCAACGGTCCTTCGCCCACACCGGATCTTCGTTGGTGTACTCGACACCGGCGGTCAGCGAGCCGCGCTCGCCCTTGAAGCCCATGGTGAAGTCGTAGACCTGACGCTGGCCATCGCCCTGGTCCCACTGGCCGATGTAGACGTTGGCTTCAGCGCCTTCGAAGTCCTTGCGGGTGATGATGTTGATCACGCCGGCAATCGCGTCCGAACCGTAGATGGTCGACGCGCCGTCCTTCAGCACTTCGATGCGCTCGACCATCACGGCCGGGATCGAAGCGACGTCCTGCAGACCGTCGTTGGTGATGCCCAGGCGGCGGCCGTCGATCAGGATCAGGGTGCGGTTGGCACCGAGGTTGCGCAGGTCGATGTAGTAACCACCGACGGCTTCACCCGAGCTCAGCGGCGAGGTGCGGCTGATGGCGGGCGAACCGGCTGCCGGGATGTTCTGCAGGATGTCGGCGACCGACTTGTAGCCCTGCTTTTCGATCTGGTCGCGGCTGATCAGCAGCACCGGCTGCGCGGTCTCGGTATCAACTTGGCGAATACGCGAACCGGTGACTTCGATGCGGTCGAGGTTGGTCGGGTTGCCCGAGTCCTGTGCGAAGGCTTCGGTGGCAGTGCCACCGGCGCCGACGACAAGCGCGAGCACAACTGCGTCACGCAGTGTGTTGGACTTGCAATTCATTAGCTCTCTCTCCAAGTGAGATCTTGGTCTTGCCAAGGGTTTGGCCAGCGGAGGTTTCGAAGAAGCGAACCCAAAACCGACAGGCTTGGCCCGATGGTAGCCGCGTTCTCCGGAGAATTAAAGTACCGTTAACGCATGGGGAGAAATACGTGAAATGGGCCTTGCACCCTGGCGTGACTTCTGCACCGTCCGGGTGCGTCCGCGCATGCGAAAACGCCCGCGCGAGGCGGGCGTTCACTTGGACAACTCTCATGCAATCAGCGGCTTAGAGGTCCTGCTCGTACCTGACATACGGTACCGTGCCGTCGCCATTGCTCTCATTGTTGGGGGCGAAGGGATTCTTCCCTCTTGTGACGATGTTCTCAGCGCCAACCGTCAGCTGGCCGCTCCATGGGGTGCGCCAGGTGAGCCCCAGGCCTAGCCCCTGCCACTTTTCCGGCTGCCCCGGCACGTCCACGACGCGGCCGATGATGTTGGCGCTGAATGCGCCATAGCCACCGCCCACGCTGAGGGTCTTGCTGTCCCATTCGTCGGCCAGGGCCGGTGCGGCATCGGCCAGCGGTACCAGCCGGGCCTTGGCGAACGTGCCACCGATCGAGACGAAACCCTCGCGGCCGATGTTCTTCTGGCCGAACACCGTCAGGTCGTTCTGCTCGACGCGCGAGGCGGGTGAGCGCACGTTGCCGGTGAGCCAGGCGGGAAGATTGTCGCGGCCGGTGCCGGCGGTCAGGCCGAGGCGGGTGCCGTCGCGGTTGAAGCCGATCGTGCCGGAAGCATGGCGGGAACCGGTGTCCTCCTCATCGTCGCCCAGCGTGGCCAGCATGCAATGGCTGGCCAGCCCGCTGATGCTGGTGCCGCGGCTGCTGTTGCACAGCAGGCCGAGCGAGTCGCCCGAAGACAGCCCGAAGGCGGCGTCGAGCGAGTTGCGGCCGAAATGCCAGCGGGCCCCGGCCTTCTGCTCGCCGGTGGGCTCCAGATAGAGCAAGGCCTCGACCTTGCCGCTGCCCTGGTTCCAGACCGGGATCACCGTGCCGCCGTCCTTGCCTGGCAAGGCCTGCCCATGCGCGCCCGTGGCTGCGGCGAACGCAGTCAGCAGGGCTAGCGAAAGGCGGGTAAGGATGCGCATGTCGACCGTCAGACCAAAAGGCAGGCGTCAAGTTCCCGGAGGGCCGGGCCGACGATGCTAGGCGGTTTATGATTCTTTAACAAGTCTCCGTCCTCCCCAGAACGCAGCCCGTATGTGACGGCACTCACCAATGGCGAGCGCCACCGGAGAACTTCATTGCAGCCGTTCGGACACGGGCGGACCCACCGGTGTCTCGCCGAACAATACGCCGAATTCGGTCAAAGGGAAGTGATATTCCCGGCCGCAGAATTCGCAGCGGATCTCCACCACGCCGGTCGCCTCGGCCGCCGCCCGGGCCTCTTCTTCACCCAGCGACTGCAGCATGGCGGCCACCCGGTCACGCGAGCAGGAGCAGCCGAAGGCCAGCGATTTCTCGCCCAGCAACTGCGGCTGTTCTTCGTGGAACAGGCGGTGGAGCAGGGTGTGGGCATCGACATCGAGCAGTTCGGCCGTGGAAAGGGTGTCGAACAGGGCGCTCGCCCGCCCCCAGCCGTCCTCGTCGCCGCCGTCGCCGGGCAGCTTCTGCAGGAGCAGGCCGGCGGCGTGCTGGTCGTCGGCGGCCAGCAACAGGCGGGTGGGCAACTGCTCGGACTGGCGGAAATAATCTTCGAAGGCCTCGTCCAGCGTGCCGGCGTTGAGTTCCACCAGGCTCTGGTAGCGCTGCGGTTCGCGCGGGTCCAGGCCGGGGTTCTCGATGGTGATGGCAAGCAGGGCGCCCCGGCCCAGCGTGCTCAGGTCGCTCGGCGCATCGCCGCCATCCTCCAGTTGCACGATGCCGCGCAGCGTGCCGGCGGCGGTGCATTCGGCGAACAGCGTGCGCAGCGGGCTGTCGCCGTCGCCGCGCAATTGCACCGACAGGCGTCCGTCGACCTTGGTGTGGCCGGTGAACAGCGCCGCGGCCACGCAGCCTTCGCCAAGCAGGCGGCGGGCGGCAGGCGGGTATTCGGCCTGGCCGCGGATGTCCTGCCAGGCCGGGCCGAGGCGGACATGCACGCCGCGCACGCCGGCGGTGGGGAGCAGGAAGCGGGTCAGCGGGTCTTGTAGGGTCATCGGTGCGGGGGCGTGAGGCGGCGCTTGTTGCCGGATAATGCAACAAGCGACCGGGAGTGGGGGAATGCAGTGACGATGGGGGCAGAAGCGGAGATTCGCAAGGCGCAGCCACGGCCGCGCTGGCGGCGTTGGCGCAATTGGCTGTTGGCGCTGCCGCTGTTGTTCGCCGCCGCCAGCGTCCTGCAGGTGCTGGTGTTGCGCTTCGTCGATCCGCCTTTCACCACCACCATGGCGCTGCGTTATGCCGAGGCCTGGAGCGAAGGCGATTGGGGTTTTCGCCTGCATTACCAGTGGCGCGATCTGGACCGCATCGCGCCCAGCGTGCCGATCTCGCTGGTCGCGGCCGAAGACCAGCGCTTCCCATTGCACAGCGGCTTCGACCTGCAGGCGATCGAGCGCGCGCGCGACCACAACGCGCGTGGCGGGCGTCTGCGCGGTGCCAGCACGATCAGCCAGCAGGTCTCCAAGAACCTGTTCCTGTGGCAAGGCCGCAGTTACCTGCGCAAGGGCCTGGAGGCCTGGTACACCGTGTTGATCGAGCTGTTCTGGCCGAAGGCGCGGATCGTCGAGATGTACGCCAACATCGCCGAGTTCGGCGATGGCGTGTACGGCGTGCAGGCGGCCGCCCGTCACTTCTGGGGCAAGGACGCCGCCGGCCTGTCACCGGCCGAGGCCGCACGCCTGGCCGCGGTGCTGCCGGCGCCGCGGCGTTACGACGCGCGCAGCCCCGGCCCTTACGTGCAGCGCCGCGCGGCGTGGATCCAGCGCCAGGCCCGCCAGCTCGGCGGCCCGGCGTACCTGGCGCCGTGACCCGGCGCGGCTGGCCGTGCCGGCGCCAGCTACGTACCATCGCGACATGTCGTCCGACCTGCTGACCGTTGTCGTCGCCGCCTGCAACGAGGCCGAAAGCCTGCCGCGCCTGCATCCGCGCATCCTGGCCGCGCTCGACCAGGTCCCGGATCTGCAGGGCCGCCTGTTGTACGTGGACGACGGCAGCAGCGATGGCACCTGGCCGATCCTGCAGGCGCTGGTCGCCGCCGATGCACGCGTCGGCGCGATCCGCCTGTCGCGCAACTTCGGCAAGGAACTGGCGCTGACCGCGGGCCTGGACCAGGTCGAGGCCGGCGCCGTGCTGCTGCTGGACGCCGACGGCCAGGACCCGCCGGAGCTGATCCCCGCGTTTGTCGCGCGCTGGCGCGAGGGCTACGACAACGTCTTCGGCACCCGCCGTATCCGCGCCGGCGAAAGCTGGGCCAAGCGCACGGCCGCGGCCGCCTTCTACCGGGTGATCGGCCGGCTCTCGCGCACGCCCATTCCCGCCGACACCGGCGATTTCCGCCTGCTCTCCCCGCGCGCGCTGGCCGCGTTGCAGCAGTTGCGCGAGCGCCACCGTTTCATGAAGGGCCTGTTCGGCTGGGTCGGTTTTCGCCAGATCGCGTTGCCCTACGACCGCGAGCCGCGCCTGGCCGGGCGCAGCAAGTTCACGCTGTGGAAGTTGTGGAACTTCGCGCTGGAAGGCATCACCAGCTTTTCGAGTGCGCCGTTGCGGGTGGCGACCTATCTGGGCCTGTTCACCGCGGTCTTCGCCCTGGCCTTCGCGGTATGGGTGGTGCTCAAGGCCGCGCTGTGGGGCGATCCGGTGGCCGGCTGGCCGACCATGATGGCGGTGATCCTGTTCCTCGGCGGCATCCAGTTGATTGCCTTGGGCATGATCGGCGAGTACCTGGGCCGGCTCTACGACGAGGTCAAGCAGCGGCCGCTGTACCTTGTCGACACCCGCATCGGGGGCGGTGGCGTATCCTCCGCCCACTCGTCCAACCAGGGAGCAGGCCATGCTTACGGTGCGGCAACTGTTGGAGATGAAGAAGCCTGAGGTCTTCGCCGTCGGCGCCGATGCCGCGGTGATCGATGCGATCCGCCTGATGGCCGACAAGAGCATCGGCGCGGTGCTGGTGATGCAGGGCCAGCGGCTGGTCGGCATCGTGTCCGAGCGCGACTACGCGCGCAAGGTCGTGCTGAAGAATCGCGCCTCGTCCGATACGCCGGTCTCCGAGATCATGACCGCCGAAGTGGTGACCGTGCAGCTCGACGACAGTGTCGAGCACTGCATGCAGGTCATGACCGAGCGGCGTTTCCGGCATCTGCCGGTCACCGAGGGCGATTCGGTGAAAGGCGTGATCTCGATCGGCGACCTGGTCAAGGCCGTCATCGAGGACCAGCGTCGCGACATCGACCAGCTGCAACGCTACATCGCCGGCTAGGGGCGGTCAGCGGGCGTACTTGCCGCCGCAGTCGATGTCCTTGCCGGGGCCGGTTTCGATGGTCGCCAGCAAGGCGGCCGGCGGCGCGATCGTGCCCAGCGCCACGGCAATCACGCCGCGCACGCCCAGGGCCTTCAGGTCCGGAAAGAACGAGGGATCGGCGAAAGTGCCGCCGATGCGCAGCGGCGAGCGGAAGGTGAGGATGCTGCGGTCCTTGGGCCGTGGCTTGAGCAGCAGGTCGAGCTTCTCGTCCTTCAGGTTGACCGTGCCTTCGCCGATGATCAGGGTGTCGGTGGTGTCCAGCGCCAGGGCGCGGCTGGTCATCAGCCCGTCGCGCACGCCGAAGTCGGCGAAGGCGCAGCGCAGCGGGATCTGCTTGTCCTGGGTGAGCAGGAATTTCAGCGACTCGGCCACGTCCAGGCCGGCCAGTTCCATGATCAGGTTGCCGACATGGCCAGGGCCCATCGCCACGCCGATGTCGCCGTCGCTGTTGCCGAGCATCGCCGCGATCGAGTTGCCATCGCCTGCCAGCATCACGTCGCCGCCGATGGCGCCCTCTGCCTGCTGGGCCAGCTTCGCATCGGGGAACAGCTTGTCCAGGTGCAGGCCACGGATCTGCGCCTGCAGGCGCGTGGAGATCTGCGGCTTGCGCGCATCCATGCGGATGTTGGAGCGGATGTCGCCGCCGGCCACGCCGAAGTTCAGCGGATGCAGTTCGAGCAGGCCATCGCGCAGGCTGAGCGTGGCATCCATATCGTCCAGCGGCAGCGCCGGTGCGTTGATCCGGTGCGCGACCCAATGCACCTCGGCATCCATCGCGCGCAGCTTGGAGAGATCGTAGGGCTTGGTGGGCAGTACCCGGCCGCTGGCCTTGACCTTGGCCGCTTCGGCCTTCTGCTCGGCATTGGCGGTCTCGCCGGCGTCGGTCTTGGGCGGCGCGCCGACGAAGCCGGCCAGGTCGTCGAAGTCCAGGCGCTGCGAAACCAGTTTGGCGCGCAGGAACGGGCGCGCGGGCGCGGTGTCGACTTCGACATCGCCGGCCAGGTCGCTGTCCCCGGCCCGGCCCTTGAAGTCGAGATAGCGCCAGACATCGTTCTCGCGCTGCAACCGGCCATCGAGCTGGTACGGCGGGGTCGAGGGAATGGCCAGGCCGAGCAGCGGATACAGATCCTCCATGTCCTGGCCGGAGAGCGCCATCTGCAGGTCGAAGGTGCGGAACTGGAACGGATTGGTCAGCGTGCCGCGTACATGCGCGCGGGTGGCGCCGGCCGCGCCGCGCAGGTCGATGCGGAACGGGTGTTCGGTCTGGCTCAGCTCCAGCGGCGAGGCGGTGCTGCCGCGCAAGGTGAACGGATTGCCCTGCCAGCGGCCCTTGCCGGCAATGGCGATCGGCGCGGCGGTGTCGCGGCCCTGCACGGGCAGGCTGTTCACGCTGACGTCGATGTCGGTCTTGCCGGCGGCGTCGACGAACTTCAGCTGCCCTTCGTTGACGCGCAGGCGACCGAGCGTGGGTAACGTGCCGCCGCCTTCCTGGGTGTCGAACACCCAGTTGCCCGGATGTTCCTTGTTGCCCGCTTCGAGCAACAGGTCGGGCTTGTCCAGGCGGATCTCGGGAATGCGCACGCGCCCGGCCAGCAGCGGCCAGAAGCGCACGTCGATCTCGGCGCGCTCGATGCGCGCCATGCGCGCCTGCTTCGACCACGTAGCGTTGGCCAGGGTGATGTCGTCGCCGCGGATCGTGGTGACCCGACCCAGGTCGACATCCAGATGGCCAAGATGGAATTCGCGCCCGGTGCGCGCCTGGACCGTGCGCTCGACCGGGCCGCGGAACCAGTTCCAGTCCCAGAGCACGGCGAGGACCACGATCAGCGCGACGACGGCGCCGACGATGACCAGCCAGCGCCTGCGGCGTGGCGTCAGGGAGCGGTGGGGGGCGGGCGGCGCGGGGCGGGGTGCGGACACATCATTCATGCATCCATGGTTGGCACCGGCGTGTGCATGCGATGCGAACGCGGTTTGAAGAGCGCGTCAGAGAACTTGCGCGGTCACCGCGACGAAGTGGCAGACGCTGCCGGCCAGCACGAACAAATGCCAGATCGCATGGAAGTAGCGCACCGAGTCGCGTTGGTAGAACCAGGTGCCCAGCGTGTAGAACAGGCCGCCAGCCAGCAGCCAGCCCAGGCTGAAGGCATCCACCGAATGCAGCAGGGGCTTGATCGCCACGACCACCGCCCAGCCCATGCCCAGGTAGATGAAAGTGGAGAGCAGGCGGAAGCGCCCGGTGAAGAACAGCTTGAATACCACGCCCGCCGCGGCCAGCGTCCAGATCGCGGTGAACAGGCCCCAGCCCCACGGTCCGCGCAGGCCGATCAGGGTGAACGGGGTATAAGTGCCGGCGATCAGCAGGTAGATCGCGCAATGATCGAATACCTGCAGGCGCGCTTTTGCGCCCGGATGCGGGATCGCGTGGTACAGCGTGGAGGCCACGTACAGCAGCAGCAACGTGGCGCTGAACACGATCGTGGTCGCCAGTTGCCAGGCATCGCCGTAGATGGCGGTCAGGGTGATCAGTACCGAACCGCCGGCCAGCGCGGCGATCGCGCCCAGGCCGTGGGTGATCGCGCTGGCAATCTCGTCGCGCAGGTCGGTGGAGGGCGAGGCATCGGTGTTCATGGCCCGCACGTTACCTCAGTTGCAAGGCACTCGCATGGCTGCAGGTGCCGGCGCCGGCACGTGGCGATCAATCGATCGCCACGCTATGGGCATGCTCGCGCGTGGCCGCGAAGCGCACGTCCGGCGCGCGTTCCTGGGCCAGTTGCAGGTTGACCCGGGTCGGGGCGAGATAGACCAACTGGCCGGCCGCGTCCAGGCCGAGGTTCGGCGCGTTCTTCTCGCGGAACTCTTCCAGCTTCTTGGCGTTGTCGCAGTGGATCCAGCGCGCCGTGGTGACCGCCACCGGCTCGAAGATCGCATCGACGCCGTACTCGTCCTTCAACCGGTAGGCGACCACGTCGAACTGCAGCACGCCGACCGCGCCGAGGATCAGGTCGTTGCTCATCAGCGGCCGGAAGAACTGCGTGGCGCCTTCCTCGGACAGCTGGGCCAGGCCCTTCTGCAACTGCTTGAGCTTGAGCGGGTCGCGCAGGCGCGCGCGTCGGAACAGTTCCGGGGCGAAGTTGGGGATGCCGGTGAACGACAGCGCCTCGCCTTCGGTGAAGGTATCGCCGATGGAGATGGTGCCGTGGTTGTGGATGCCGATCACATCGCCCGGCCAGGCTTCGGCGGCGATCTCGCGATCGGACGCCATGAAGGTCAGCGCATTGGCCAGCTTCACTTCCTTGCCGCTGCGCACGTGGAAGGCCTTCATGCCGGCGCTGAAGCGGCCCGAACACACGCGCATGAACGCCACCCGGTCGCGGTGCTGCGGGTCCATGTTGGCCTGGATCTTGAACACGAAGCCGGTGAGCTTGTTCTCGGTGGCCGCGACCGGGCGCCCGGTGGTGGCGCGCGGCTGCGGCGGCGGCGCGTGCTCGATGAAGAAGTCCAGCAGCAGCTGCACGCCGAAGTTGTTGACGCCCGAGCCGAAGAACACCGGGGTCTGCTTGCCGGCGAGGTAAGCCCCGGCATCGAACGGATGGCTGGCGCCCTGCACCAGCTCCAGCTCATCGCGCACCTGCTGCAACAGCTCGGCGCCGATGCGCTCGGCCACGCCGGGCGCATCGAGCGAGGGGAAGATGGTCGAATCCTGGCGGGTGAAGTTGCGGCCCGGCTCGTACAGGTGCACCTCGCCGGTGAGCAGGTGGATCACGCCCTTCAGGCGCTGGCCCATGCCGATCGGCCAGGTCACCGGGGCGCACTGGATGCCGAGCACGGTCTCGACCTCGTCGAGCAGGTCGATCGGGTCCTTGCCCTCGCGGTCGAGCTTGTTGATGAAGGTCATGATCGGCGTATCGCGCAGGCGGCACACCTCCATCAGCTTGATGGTGCGCTCTTCCACGCCCTTGGCCACGTCGATCACCATCAGCGCCGAGTCCACCGCGGTCAGCACGCGGTAGGTGTCCTCGCCGAAGTCGGCGTGGCCGGGGGTGTCGAGCAGGTTGACGATCTTGCCTTCGTACGGGAACTGCATCACCGAGGAAGTGACCGAAATGCCGCGCTCCTTTTCCAGCGCCATCCAGTCGGAGGTCGCGTGGCGGGCGGCCTTGCGGCCCTTCACCGAACCGGCCATCTGGATCGCGCCGCCGAACAGCAGCAGCTTTTCGGTCAGCGTGGTCTTGCCGGCGTCGGGGTGGGAAATGATGGCGAAGGTGCGGCGGCGCGCGGCTTCTTGGGCTACATCGGACATGAGCGAGCGCGCCGTAAGGCGCAGCGGAAGCGATCGGAGCCGCGCATTATAGCGGCCTGGCGCTCGGCGTCAGGGCGTGCCGGCGGCCGGCGCGGCCACGGCCTGCGGCAGCTGCAGCTCGCCCAGCGACCCGGCCATGCGGAACGGAATCGCCGCCAGCCGCAGCCCGGCGTTCACCTGGACCGCGAAATGCAGGTGCGGCGCGGTGCTCAGGCCGGTATGGCCGGACAGGGCGATGCGCTCGCCGGCCTTCACCCACTGCCCGGGCCGCACCGTGATGCCGGCCGGCGCCAGGTGGGCATACACCGCCATGCTGCCGTCGCGATGCAGGATCCGCACCAGGTTGGCCTGCCCGGCGTCGCGCTCGCGATCCGGCCCGCCCTCGGCAAAACCGCCCTCGACCTCGAGCACGATGCCCTCGCGCGCCGCCAGCACCGGCGTGCCATCGGGCAGGGCGAAGTCCAGCGCGTAGCGATTGGCCAGGTCATGGTGGCTGAAGGCGCCGTCGAACCCCTGGTCGATCCGGACCGGCGCATCGGCAAACGGCAGGCGGTACAACTGGCCGTCGGGCAGGGCCCGGGGGTCGCCCGGGATGGCCTGCACCTCCAGCCCCAGGCGGGCGGCGTCGCCTTCGATGCGGTAGATCCGCGCCACCACCCGGCGCTCGCCCGCCGCCAACACGGTCGTGGCCGGCAGGCCGGGCACCGCCTCGAAGCCGCGGTTGTCGCGTGCGAGCAGGCGCACCTGCGCCGGTCCCGGCCAGGGGTTCTGCACCCAGGCCAGGAAGCCGCCGCTGGCCGGTTCCAGGCGCAGCCACTGCGATGCGGTGCCGGGCCCGCCGTCCCCCGGGGAGAGCGGCTGGGCGGGCGCATTCCAATGCAACAGGCGTTGCGCCGGCCCCGCCACCGGCAGGCCCAGCAGCACGACACCGGCGATCAATAGAAGAGACAAGCGCATGGGCGGGGATTATGGCCGGCCGCCGTGCCGCGATCGTTGCAGGTGAATCCATCTCTCCATCCGTATAAAGCGATTGACATCCCCCGGCGAGGCTGGCATCGTGCACGCACCATCGAGACCGGCGGAGGGACAGGCCCTTTGATGCCGGGGCAGCCAGCAGACGCGCAAGCGTTCTGCGTAGGTGCCAAATCCTGCGGGGACCACCGCGTCCGCCGAAAGATGGTTCGATCAGTGCCTTCCGCACGTCGAACGCGAGCTCCGCGAAGCTCGATGGCCGTCTTCTCAAGAATTCCCCAGGGAATTCCTTACGGAAACCGCCATGAGTCTCGTCAACGCCGCCACCCGATTCCTCCCCAGCGACACCGTCCTTCCGTTCGCGCCCGACAACGGCCGCCTCGCCGTGCGCGGCGAGCGCGTGATCACCCTGCAGATGCGCCACGCCGGCGCGCGCCAGGTGGCCCTGCGCTACGAACTGGTCGGCGCGGCCGACGCGCCGGTGGTGTTCGTGGCCGGCGGCATCTCCGCCCATCGCCACCTGGCGGCCACTGCCGACTTCCCCGAGAAGGGCTGGGCCGAGGGCCTGGTCGGGACCGACCGTGCCCTCGATCCGGCGAACCGCCGCCTGCTGGCCTTCGACTTCCTCGGCGCCGACGGCAAGCTCGACGCGCCCATCGACACCGCCGACCAGGCCGATGCCGTGGCCGCGCTGCTCGACGTGCTCGGCATCGAGCGCCTGCATGGCTTCGTCGGCTATTCCTACGGCGCACTGGTCGGGCTGCAGTTCGCCATCCGCCATGCCGCGCGCATCGGCAAGCTCGTCGCGGTCAGTGGCGCCCATCGCGCCCACCCCTATGCCGCGGCCTGGCGCGCGCTGCAGCGCCGCGCGGTCGCCCTGGGCCAGCTGCAGTGCGCCGAAGACCACGGCCTGGCCCTGGCGCGCCAGTTCGCCATGCTCAGCTACCGCACGCCGGAAGAATTCGGCGAGCGTTTCGACGCGCCGCCCGAAGTGGTCAACGGCCGCGTGCGCGTGGCCGCCGAGGACTACCTCGACGCCGCTGGCGCGCAGTACGTCTCGCGTACCCCGGTCGATGCCTATCTGCGCCTGTCCGAATCCATCGACCTGCATCGCATCGAGCCGGCCGCCGTCGCCGTGCCCACCGTGGTGGTCGCGGTCGAGGGTGACCGCCTGGTGCCGCTGGCCGACCTGGTCAGCCTGGTCGAAGGCCTGGGCCCGCGCGGCAGCCTGCGCGTATTGCGCTCGCCTTACGGCCACGACGCCTTCCTCAAAGAAACCGATCGCATCGACGCGATCCTCGCCACCGCATTGCGCACCTCCGGAGAAACCGCATGAGCCAGCACCTTTCCGCCGATATCCCCTGTAGTGCCGCCACCTCCGCGGTGCGGGCCGGCATCGACCGCGACACGGCCTATGGCGCGGTGACGCCGCCGCTGGTGCTGTCGTCCAACTTCTCCTTCGACGGCTTCGGCAACAAGCGCCAGTACGACTACACCCGCAGCGGCAACCCGACCCGCGACCTGCTCGGCGAAGCACTGGCCGAGCTGGAGGGCGGCGCCGGCGGCGTCATCACCGCGACCGGCATGGGCGCCATCACCCTGGTGCTGCATGCACTGCTGCAGCCCGGCGACAAGCTGGTGGTGCCGCACGACGCCTACGGCGGCAGCTGGCGGCTGTTCAACGCGCTGGCCAGGAAGGGCCACTTCGACCTCATCACCGCCGACCTCACCGACCCGCGTTCGCTGGCCGAAGCCCTGGCCCAGTCGCCGCGGCTGGTGCTGGTCGAAACGCCGTCCAACCCGCTGCTGCGCATCACCGACCTGCGCTTCGTCATCGAGGCCGCGCACAAGGCCGGCGCGCTCGCCGTGGTGGACAACACCTTCCTGTCGCCGGCGTTGCAGCGGCCCATCGAGTTCGGTGCGGACGTGGTGGTCCATTCGACCACCAAGTACGTCAACGGCCACAGCGACGTGGTCGGCGGCGCGGTGATCGCGCGCGATGCCGAGGTGCACCAGCAACTGGTGTGGTGGGCCAACGCCCTGGGCCTGACCGGTTCGCCGTTCGATGCCTTCCTCACTCTGCGCGGGCTGCGCACCCTGGATGCGCGCCTGCGCGTCCACCAGGAGAACGCGCAGGCCATTGCCGCGCTGCTGCAGCGGCATGAAGCCGTGGCCCAGGTGTACTACCCCGGCCTGGCCTCGCATCCCGGTCATGCCGTGGCGGCGCGCCAGCAAAAGGGTTTCGGCGCGATGATCAGCTTCGAACTGGCCGGGTCGACCGCCGCGGCGCAGGAAGCCGCGGTGCGCGCCTTCGTCGATGGCCTGCGCTACTTCACCCTGGCCGAATCGCTGGGCGGCGTGGAAAGCCTGGTGGCGCATCCGGCGTCGATGACCCACGCGGCGATGACGCCCGAAGCGCGCGCCAATGCCGGTATCAGCGATGGGCTGCTGCGCCTGTCGGTCGGCATCGAGTCCACCGACGACCTGATCGCCGATCTGGCCGCCGGCCTGGAGCGCGCCGACCAGGCGCTGGCCGAGGCAGAACGCAAACAGGCCGACGCATGAACCCTGCCGTTTCCCTGGCCGCGCGGCGCACGCCGGCCACGCGCACGCCGCGCCTGGCGTTGCTTGGTACCGGAGTCGTCGGCAGTGCCTTCGTGGCGCGCTATGAATCGCTGCAGCAGCGCCAGTTGCGCCTGCCGCGCTTCGAGTGGCTGGCCAATTCGCGCGTGGCGCGCGATTGCGGCGCCGGCATCGCGCAGGCGCTGGACGAAGCACGACAGGCACCGCGCGACGAACGCACCGAGCTGCAGCCCTGGGCCGAGACTAGCGCGCTGCGGGTGGGCGACGTCCTGGTCGATGCCACCGCCAGCGACGCGGTGGCCAGCTGGCATGCCGACTGGCTGGCGCGCGGCGTGCACGTGGTGACCGCGAACAAACTCGGGCAGGGCGCGCATTGGGAGCGCGCCCAGGCCATCGGCGAAGCGCGCCATGCCGGCGAAGCCCAGTACGGCGACAGCGCCACCGTCGGCGCCGGCCTGCCGCTGCTCAGCAGCGTGCGCGCGCTGGTCGCCGGGGGCGATCACATCCATGCCATCGAAGGCGTGCTGTCCGGGTCGCTGGCCTGGCTGTTCCACCGTTTCGATGGCCGTGCGCGCTTTTCCGAGTGCGTGCGCGCCGCCGCCGCGGCCGGCTATACCGAGCCCGACCCGCGCATCGACCTGTCCGGCGAAGACGTGCGCCGCAAGCTGCTGATCCTTGCCCGTTCCGCCGGCATCGCCTTGCGCGCCGAACAGGTGGTCGTCGATTCGCTCGTACCCGAAGCCCTGGCGTCACTGCGCGACGACGCGTTCGACGCGCGCCTGCCCGAGCTGGACGAACTGCTGGCCACGCGCTGGCAGCACGCGCACGAAGCCGGCCGCGTGCTGCGTTTCGTCGGGCGCTTCGATGCGCATGGCGCGACCGTCGGCCTGCGCGAGTTGCCGCTGAGCCACCCGCTCGCCGGCGGTGGCGGTACCGACAACCGCGTGGCGATCCACAGCGACCGCTATCGCGAACAGCCGCTGCTGATCCAGGGCCCGGGCGCGGGGGCCGAAGTCACCGCCGCGGCGCTGTTGGACGACGTGCTGCGGATCGCGGTGCACTGAAGGCTGCGAGCGCGGGAAAACGCATGCAGTGCGGAGAGGACACTGCATGCGGGAAGAGGGCGTGGCCCTCGAACGAGATGATCCCCTCTCCCGCGTGCGGGAGAGGGGAGGGGTGAGGCGCCCTTACTTCAGCCCTTCGCCCATCGTGCGCAGCAGTTCGCCCTGGTAGTCGCCACTGAACTCCCAGAAGAACGCGCCGCCCAAGCCCTGCACCTTCACGTAGCCCATCTTCTCGGTGACCAGGGCCGGGTTGTCGTAGCTCCAGAACGTGTTGCCGTCGTACTTCCAGTGCGCGCGTGCCTGGGCGTCGACGTAGCTGGTGCCGGCACGGTTGCGCAGGACCTTGTAGTCCTCGTTGCCGGCCTCGTAAGTGCCTGGCGCGGCACTGCCGGTCTGGTAGAGGCCATTGTTGACGTTCGGCACGCCGGTCCAGCCGCGGCCATAGAAACCGATGCCGACATTGAGCTTGGCCGCCGGCACGCCGCGGTCGAGGAAGGCCTGGATCGCGTCGTTGGTGTTGTAGTAGCGCTGGTCGCCGGTGGAGGGATCGGCCGGGGAACTGAACAAGGCCGAGTGGTGGTTGGTCTTCGCGTCCCAGGTACCGTGGAAGTCATAGGTCATGACGTTGATGTAGTCGACCGAGGCCACGTAGAGGTTCGGGTCGGTGACACGGACCTTGTCGACGCCGGCACCGACGGCAAGAGTGAGCAACAGGCCCGGCCGCACCGCGTCGAGCTGGCGCCGGAACTCGGCCAGCAGGGCGGTGTAGTTCTGCCGTTCCTCGGCGGTGCCGCAGCTGAGGCCGCACGCGGCCGGATATTCCCAGTCGATGTCGATACCGTCGAACACGCCGGCCGCCGCAGCGGTGCCACCGGCGCCGTCGGTGACCGGCAGGTTGCCGCGGATGTAGGCATCGATGCACGAGGCGACGAAGGCCTGGCGGTTTTCCGGGCGGGCGGCGCTGGCGAAGCCGCGCGACCAGGTCCAGCCGCCGAGCGAGATCAGCACCTTCAGCCCGGGGTGCTTGGCCTTGAGCTTCTTGAGCTGGTTCCAGTTGCCGCGCAGCGGCTGGTCCCAGGTGTCGCCCACACCGTCCACGCTCTGGCCGGCCGCGAACGACTTGGTGTAGTCGGCGAATGCATCGCCGCCTTCGCCGGTCGCTTCGTTGGACGGCTGGATGACGCCGACCTCGCAACGGTTGTTGCGCACGTTGCCGAAGGCGTAGTTGATGTGGGTCAGGTAGCCGGCCGAGCCACTGGCCTCGATGTCCTTCACCTGGTAGTTGCGGCCGTAGATGCCCCACTGGGTGAAGTAGCCGATCACGCGCTTGTTGCCGCCGCCACCCGTGCCGACGCTGGTGCGCGCGCTGATCTGCGCACTGGCCGCGGAGGTGTTGCCGGCGTTGTCGCGCGCACGCACCGTGTAGGTGTAGGCGGTATCGGCCTGCAGCGCCGAGTCGGTGTAGGACGTGGTGCTCGGCGAGCCGACCAGGCTGCCGTTGCGGTAGACGCTGTAGCCGGCCACGCCGCTGCCGCCGCTGTTGTCGGTGGATGCATTCCAGGCCAGGGTGATGCTGGCACTGGTTTGCGACGTTGCCGCCAGGCCCGTCGGCACGCTGGGCGCGGTGGTGTCGGTGGTCGTGGCGTTGACGGTGATGTTGACCGTCGCCGAGGTCGTGGTTGCGCCGGCATTGTCGGTGGCCCTGGCGGTCAAGGCATAGCTGCCGGCGGCCGCGCCGCTCCAGCTCACGCTATACGGCGCTGTGGTGTCGCTGCCCAGGGAAGTGCCGCCGCGGAAGAACTCGACCTGGCTGACGGTGCCGTCGCTATCACTGGCATTGGCACTGAGGGTGATCGTGGTGCCGGCGTTGAAGGTGCTGCCCGCCGCCGGGGCGGTCAGCGCGACGGCCGGTGGCTGGTTGCTGCCGGTGGTGCCGCAGGTGCCCAGTTCCTGGTACCAGCCGCAGCTGGTGCAGTAGGTCGGCGCTACGTTCCAGATCTGGGTGGTGGTCTGGTAGAGCTTGCCCTGGTAGGTGAGTTTGGCGCCGGCGGCGTAGATGGCCGCGGCATTCCATTCGGAAACGCCACTGCAGGAAACGGACTGTGCCTGGGCCTGGAAAGCCAGGGTCAGGCTGGTGCAAGCGCACAACAGCCAAGCTAAGGCGTGTTTCACGTTCACGGTGAGATCTCCTGTCCGGTAGATGGATGTCCTTTCCCCGGCATTGCGCCGGGCCTTCCCCCTGTCGACAACGAACTGCGGTGATCGCGATACGGACCGGCCCATGCGGCCGGCTCCGCGACAGTCGGACACTGGTGATAACGTTGTCAACAGACAGTCACAACCTGGCCCGGAACTGTGACTTTATTCCGCTGACAACGTTTACACAGGTCGAAGTTTGCTGCGCTGCCGCACGGGCGGCCCGGTGCCCGCCTGCGCCGCTTGGCCCGGGCGCCGCGGGCCAGGCGGCCCGCCGCCGCTCAGCACTCGATGACGTTCACCGCCAGGCCGCCGCGGCTGGTTTCCTTGTACTTGTCCTGCATGTCGCGGCCGGTGTCGCGCATGGTCTTGATGACCTTGTCCAGCGAAACCTTGTGCTTGCCGTCGCCGCGCATCGCCATGCGCGAGGCGTTGATCGCCTTGACCGCGCCCATCGCGTTGCGCTCGATGCAGGGAATCTGCACCAGGCCGCCGATCGGGTCGCAGGTCAGGCCGAGGTTGTGTTCCATGCCGATCTCGGCGGCATTCTCGATCTGCCCCGGATTGCCCCCCAAGGCCGCGACCAGTCCGCCCGCCGCCATCGAACAGGCCACGCCGACCTCGCCCTGGCAGCCGACCTCCGCGCCGGAGATCGAGGCGTTTTCCTTGTAGAGGATGCCGATGGCCGCGGCGGTGAGCAGGAAGTCGAACACCCGCTGTTCGTTGGCGCCGGGGCAGAAGCGGTCGAAGTAGTGCAGCACCGAGGGAATGATGCCGGCCGCGCCGTTGGTCGGCGCGGTGACGACGCGGCCACCGGCCGCATTCTCTTCGTTGACCGCCAGTGCGTACAGGTTGACCCAGTCCAGCGTGGTCAGCGGATCGCGCATGGCCGCCTCGGGCTTGGACGACAACTCGCGATACAGGGCCGGCGCGCGACGCGACACGTGCAGGCCACCGGGCAGCGTGCCTTCCTCGCGGATGCCGCGTTGCACGCAGCGCTGCATCGCCGCCCAGATCTCGCGCAGGTTGTCGCGGATCTCCGCTTCGCTGCGCCAGCTCTTCTCGTTCTCGAACATCAGCTCGGCGATGGTCAAGCCGCTGCGCGCGCATTGCGCCAACAATTCATCGCCACTGTTGAACGGGTAGGGCAGCGGCGTTTCGTCGGCGACGATGCGGTCGTCCGCGGCATCGTCCTGGTTGACCACGAAACCGCCACCGACCGAATAGTAGTCGCGCGTGGCGATCACCTCGTCCTGGGCGTCGTAGGCAGTGAAGCGCATGCCATTGGTGTGGAACGGCAGCTTCTGCCGCTTGTTCATCGGCAGGTCGCGCTTTTCGTCGAAGGCGATCTCGTGCTGGCCCATCAGGTTGATCCGCTTGCTGCCGCGGATGCGCTCCAGGGTGGCCGGGATGAGGTCGGGGTCGATCAGGTTGGGCCGATGCCCTTCCAGGCCGAGCAGCACCGCCTTGTCGGTGCCATGGCCGCGGCCGGTCAGCGCCAGCGAGCCGAACACTTCGGCGCGAATCCGCACGACCTCGTCCAGGCGGCCGGTGTCGAGCAACCAGCGGTGCACGAAGCGTTCGGCCGCGCGCATCGGGCCCACCGTATGCGAGGAGCTCGGGCCGATGCCGATCTTGAACAGGTCGAACGTACTGACTGCCATGGAAGGGAGAAACAGGGGGAAGGTCGAATATTCTAAGCCCCGGGCCGCGCGCGGCCTGAACGCACTGCAGCATTCCGCCGGAGCACGCATGGCCCTGATCCTGTACCAACGCGACGACTGCCACCTCTGCGACCTGGCCATTGGCGTCCTGGCGGCCGCGCGCGCAGGCGATTTCGCCTCGGTCTTCATCGACGACGATGCCGAACTTGAGGCGCGCTACGGGGTGCGGGTGCCGGTGTTGCGGGATGCGGCGGGCCGTGAGTTGGACTGGCCGTTCGATGTCGCGCGACTGGGGGACTGGTTGCCGAAGGGCGCAGGGGCCTGAAGCCGGCCGTTTTGCTCCCGTCCCCGCCGCGGGCATCCCTGCCGACGGCAGGAATGCCCGCGCGATGGCGATTACTTCGCCTTGAACACCACTTTCGTGCTGATCGCCGTTTCGTTCGGGATGGTCTTGGTATCGGCCCAGTCGCCGCCGCCGACGCCGAAGTCCAGGCGCTTGACCGTGGCCTTGCCGGCGAGCACCGGCTGGGCGCCGGGGGTCCAGGTGAAGGTGAGGGTGACCGGCTTGCTCACCCCGCGCAGTTCCAGCGTGCCATCGGCCGCGTACTGGTTGCCGCCGAGGGCGCGGAACTTGTCGGCGCGGTAGTGCGCGGTCGCGAACTTGCCGACGTTGAAGAAATCGGCGCCCTGCAAGGTGGAGTCGCGGTCCGGGTTGCCGCTCTTGGCGCCGGCCAGCGGAATGGCGACGTCGAGCTTGGCCGTGGCGAGGTTGGCCGGGTCGAAGCTCAACTTGGTGTCGAAGCCGGGGAAGGTGCCGGTGAAGGTCTCGCCCTCGTATTTGCTGGCGAAGACCAGGGTCGAGCCCGGCGCCTGCACGTAGTCGGCGGCGAAGGCGGGGGCGCCGGCGAGCATCGCCACCAACGAGGCGGCCACGGCGGCCGGGGAAGCGAACTTGGAGGACATCGGGGGTTTCCTCAGGTCTTGGGGGTAAGCCAGCCGCGCGGCAACATGCGGGCCAGGGTGGCATCGCGCTGGAACAGGTGGTGATAGAAAGCGGCACCGGCATGGGCCAACACCACCGCGATCAGCAGCCAGAAGCCCCACTCGTGCAGGAAGTGGGCCACGGCGCGCACGCCTTCGTCCGGCGCGCTGAGCTTGGGCACTTCGGCCAGGCCGAACCAGCGGAACGGGCGCAGGCCACTCGCCGAATCGTACAGCCAGCCGGACAGCGGCACGGCGAAGATCAGCACGTACAGCAAGCCGTGGGTGGCGGTGGCGATCTTCTCCTGCCATCCCGGCGTGCCGGGCACCGGCCGCGGCGCGCCGGCGTACAGGCGCCAGGCCAGGCGGGCGATGACCAGCGCCAGCACGCTCAGGCCCAGCGATTTGTGCGCGGTGTAGACCCAGAAGTATTTCGGCGTCTTCGGCAGCTCGCCCATCGTCAGGCCCACCACGCCGAGCAGCAGGATGAGCACGGCGATCAGCCAGTGCAGGGTCTGGCTGACGCCGCCCCAGCGGTCGGCGGGGTTGCGCAGGCTCATGGCGTCTGTTCCTGGGTGGCGGGGGGCGGCGTCTCGCCGGCAGGCTCGGGAGTGTCGCCGGCCTTGCCTTGGCGGACGGCCTCGGCCTCGATGCGCAACTCGACCGCATCGCCGATCACCGATTTCCAGGCATCGACGCCGAATGCGGCACGGCTGAGCGTGGCGGTGGCGGAAAACCCGGCCGTGCGATGGAACGGCGGCAGCGGATGGCGCTTGACCTGGTTGAGGGTGACATCCAGGGCGATCTCCTGGCTGACGCCGTGCAATGTCAGCGTGCCGAACACGCGGGCGTGCTGCGCATCCACCGGCTCGACCCGGGTGGAGACGAAGCGCGCCTGCGGATAGCGTTCGCCATCGAGCAGGTTGCGGGCCAGCACGGCCTGGTTCCATTTCGCATCGCCCAGATCCAGCCGCGTCAGCGGCACGGTGACGTCCAGTTGCGCGCCTTGCCAGTCGTCGGGATCGAAGCGCAGGCGCCCCTCGCTGCCGGACACCGTGCCCAGCGCCTTGGAAAAGCCGGCGTGGTCGATGGCGAACAGCACACGGGTATGCACCGGGTCGAGTGCGTACTCGGCCGGTGCGGCGTGGACGGGCGTGGCCAGGCCCAGCACAGCCAGACCCAGGAGCGCGGGCGCTGCGAGCAATCGCAAGGAAGACAGGTATCGCGTCATGGGGCTGATTTTAGGCATACACAGTGGGTCCCGCTCGCGGTTGCGCCCGCAACGATCCGTTGCGAGCATGCGTTGTGGAAAGGATGACGAGAAGGATGGCGGCATGAGGCTGCGCGTTTGGCTGGTGGCCGGGCTGTTGGGAGCGATCACCCTCGCACAGGCGGCGGTGCCGGAACAGGCGCGGTTCGGCATCGTCGATGGCAACGACGGGCTGCCCTCCACCGAAGTCTCCGGCATCGCGCAGGATCGCGAAGGCTATCTATGGCTGGCCACCGGCGACGGGCTTGCCCGTTACGACGGCGCCAACTTCAAGGTCTGGCGCCACGACCCGCACGATCCGGCCTCGCTGCCGGGCAATGCCCTGCACGCGCTGTACATCGACGCGGACGACCGTATCTGGGTAACGACGGAAGGCCGCGGGCTGAGCGTGCTCGATGCCGCGCGGCGGCAGTTCGTTCATTACGACGGCACCCGCCATCCGCAACTGTTGGACGAGCACGTGCTCGTCATCGCCGGGCGCGGGCGCGAAATCTGGTTCGGTACCCAGGCCGGCCGGATCTACCGCATCGACGACACCCGCCTGGACCGGTTCGATACCGGGGCGCTGTTACCGGCCGACGCGCATGTCACCTCGATGGTCGCCGCGCCCGATGGCAGCCTGTGGATCGGCACCACCGCCGGCCTGTTGCGGCACGATGGGCAGCGCTTGCAGCGCGAACCGATGCCCGGGGAAGCCGGCATCTTTTCGCTGGCTTGGATGGACGGCCAGCTCTGGGTCGGCGGAACGGAAGGCGTGATGCGGCGCGACCGCGCGGGGCGATGGCGGCGCCCGGGGTGGTCGCGGCAGTTCGGCACCGAGGCCGGCAATATCGTCTGGACCATGGCCGCCGCCGCCGACGGCGAATACTGGCTGGGCAGCGAACGCGGCCTGTGGCGCACCCACGGCGATGCCACGGCGGTGCCGATGCTCCGGGCGCAGGTGCCGCTGAGCGCACGGCGCAATGTGATGGCGCTGTGGCGCGCGAGCGATGGCGGGCTGTGGGTGCCGCTGCATGGCCGCGGGCTTGCCTACCTGCGCGCGGACTGGAAACGGACCGCGGTGGTCGCGCTGCCGATGGCGCTGGGCGATGGCGTCTACTGCCCCCTCGTGCAGGCAGCCGAGGGCGGGCTTTGGCAGGTGTCGCCCGAAGGCGGGCTGGTGCGGCTCGATACCGCCAGCGGCCATGGCCAGGTCGCGCACCGCCTGCCAGCGCTGCGCGGCATGCCGGTGACCGCCGGCTTGGAAGATCGCCACGGCCGCCTGTGGCTGGGCAACTATCTCAATGGCCTGGCGCGCGTAGGCCTGCGCCGTGGCGACTACTGGACCTGGAAGCACCCGGCCGATGCCACGCCGCAGTACGGGGCGCCCGACGCGATCATCGAAAGCGCGAATGGCGACGTCTGGATCAAGGTGCTCGATACCCTGCAACGCCGTGACGGCAGGACCGGCAAGGTGCTGGATGTCTTCGTCCATGGTCGCGACGCGCAATTGCCCGGCGCGCAGCCCGGCCAGCTGGGCACCGGGCCCGGCGGCCAGGTCTGGGTGGCGGGCAAACGCGGCGTGCGCAGCTGGGATCCGGCGGCGCGCCGGTTCGTCAACGTGCCGGGCTTGCCGGCACGACCGGTGGAGGCCTTCGTCATGGCGCCCGACGGCGCGTTGTGGACCTATCGCCTGGGCCTGCTGGAGGAATGGCGGCAGGCCGGCGGACGTTGGCGGCCGGCGCGTCGCCTGACCAGCCTGGAGGGCGTGCCGGCCAGCGAGGCGATGGACCTGCGCGTGGACCCGCAGGGACGGTTCTGGCTGGCCACGCGACGCGGCCTGTGGCGCCTGGACCCCTCGGCGCCACGCGGCCACCCGGTCGCGCGTGCGTTCGGCCCGCGCGATGGCCTGAGCAGTCCCGAGTTCATCCGCGGCTGCCTGCGCATGGATCGCGGCGGCGTCCTGGCCGGCGCTACGGTGGATGGCCAACTGCTGCTGGTCGATACGCGCATGCCGGACGCACCCGCGGCGACGCCGCCGTTGCGGATCGAGGAAATCAGCGTGCTGCGCGATGGCCAGCGCACCTCGCTGCCGATCCAGGGCACCGTGGCGCTGCGCGGCACCGACCGCCAGCTTCGGGTCTCGGCGCGCCTGTTGTCCTACGGCGACGCGCAAGGGATCGGCTACCGCTGGCGCATGCTCGGCCTGGATGAGGGCTGGAGCGAGCGCAACGCCTTGGCGCAGCGTGAGTTCTCCGGCTTGCCGCCGGGCCAGTACACCTTGCAGGTACAAGGCGTGGATGCCCTGGGCAACGCGTCCAACGTCCACCACCTGCGTTTTGTCATGCCGCCGCCGTGGTGGCGCAGCGGTCCGGGCCTGTTGTTGTTCGCACTGCTGGCCATGCTGGTGGTGTGGGCCGGCGCCGCCTTGTACCGGCAGCGGCTGCGCGCACGCCATGCCTGGCAGCTGGCGCAGCACAAGCGCGAGCTGGCCGAGCAGGCATCGCTGGCCAAGAGCCATTTCCTGGCCACGCTCGGCCACGAGGTGCGCACGCCGATGACCGGTGTGCTGGGCATGACCGAGCTGCTGCTGCAGACGCGGCTGGATCGGCGCCAGCACGACTATGCCAGTGCCATCGACACCGCCGGGCGGCAGCTGCTGCGCCTGGTCAACGATGCGCTCGACCTGGCGCGCATCGAGGCGGGCAAGTTGTCGCTGGAACGTCGCGCCTTTTCGGTCCGCCTGCTGTTGCGCCAGATCGTGGCGTTGGCGCGGCCACTGGCCGAACGCAAGGGGCTGGCATTCCATTGCGAGGTCGATCCGGCAATGCCGATGGCACTGCATGGGGATGCCAGCCGGGTGCAGCAGATCCTGCTCAACCTGCTGAGCAACGCGATCAAGTTCACCGAACGTGGCGGCGTGAATTTGCGCGTCGCCCCGGCGGCCGACGGCTCGGGCGTGGTGTTCGAAGTGACCGACACCGGGCCGGGCCTGAGCGCGGTGCAGCAAGCCAGCCTGTTCCGGCGTTTCGAGCAGGGCGGGGCGGCCGCCGACAGCGCGCGGCGCGGCGGCAGTGGCCTGGGCCTGGCGATCTGCCGCGAACTGGCCACGGCCATGGGCGGCCATGTCGGCGTGGAGAGCAGCCCGGGCTTGGGCGCGTTGTTCCGGGTGGAGCTGCCCTTGCCGTGGGTGGCCGAACTCGAACCCACGCCGGCAGCGCCGGTGCCTGTCCCTGCGCAAGCCGCGCCGCCGCTGCGGCTGTTGCTGGTTGAAGACGACGAGATGGTGGCCCAGGTCGTCAGCGGCCTGCTTGAAGCACGCGGCCACCGCGTCACCCGGGTCGCGCACGGCCTGGCGGCACTGGCGGAGCTGCAACTGCAGGAGTTCGACGTCGGCCTGTTCGACCTCGACCTGCCCGGCATCGACGGCCTGGCGCTGGTCCGGCAGTTGCGCGCGATGGGGCACGCGCTGCCGGTGATCGCCTTGACTGCCCGGTCGGACGCGGCAGCCGAACCGCAGGCGCGTGCGGTGGGCTGCGCTGGCTTCCTGCGCAAGCCGGTGACCGGCGATGCGCTGGCGAGCGCGCTCAGTGCCGTATGCGTGCAGGCGGAGACGGACGCGACTCCCTAGCCGGCCCCAGACTTGCCAGCCGCCGTCGCCGCCAAGCAGGATGCGGGCGGGGAAACGGGAGCGGCGATGATCGGTGCAGGACAAGGTGTGTGGCTGGGATGGCGGCAGCGGTTCGGCGGCGGCGCGCGGGGCGCGCTGGCAGCGCTTTGGCTGCTCGCGGCCGGCGTGGCCGGCGCGGCGGTGCCGGCCACGCCGCAACCGCGCCAGCTCACCGTGGCCGACGGCCTGCCTTCCAGCACCATCAATGGTTTTGCCGAAGACGCGTTCGGCTATCTCTGGCTGGCCAGTGGCGATGGACTGGCGCGCTACGACGGCCGCGGCTATCGCATCTGGCGGATCGAGGATGGGCTGCGCGACAACATGATCTGGGCGGTGCACGTCGATGCCCGCAACCGGGTCTGGATCGGTACCGAGAATGCCGGCCTGGTGATGCTCAGCGCCGACCGCAGCCGCTTCCACTACTACGACCACCGCGGCTACCCGCAAATGCAGGGCAACACCGTGTGGTGCGTGGAGTCCACGCCCGACGGCAGCATCTGGTTCGGCACTTCCACCGGCGGGCTGTACCGGATCACGCCCAGCGGCAAGATGGAACGCTACCTGCCGATTCCCGGCGACGACCACAGCCTGCCCGCGGCATCGGTGAACTTCCTGAAGGTCGGTGCCGACGGCACCCTGTGGGTCGCCGCCAAGAACAGCGTGGCGCGCTGGACCGGCGATGGCTTCGAACGCTTGGTCTTGCCGGGCGACGCCACCCGCTTCATCAACGGCCTGACGGTGGAGCCCGACGGCAGCCTGTGGATCGCCGATTCCAACGGCAGCCCGCTGCTGCGCCATCCTGATGGCAGCTGGGATCCGCAGCCCTGGGGCGAGGTGAAGAACGAGTCGGTGCTCAGCGTGCTGTTGCGCGACAGCACCGGCGGCTTCTGGCTGGATACGCTGTCGGGCCTCGGCCACCAGGCCGATGGCGCGTTGAACAACGTCCCGCTCTACAGCAATTCGGCCCATGGCCTGGTCAAGCCGAACTGGTCGGCCGCCTATGAAGACCACGAGGGCGGCATCTGGTTCGCCAGCCCCAACACCGGCCTGTGGCATTTGCCGGCGAACTGGCGCCAGTTCGCGGTACTGGCCAATCGCCAGGAAGATCCGCTGTCGATCGCCAATCCCTACGTGCTGGCCGCCGCGCGTGCCGCGGACGGACGCTTCTGGCTGGTCGGCACGCGCGGCGTGCTCGACCGCCTCGACCCGGCCACCGGCGCGGTGGAACACCATCTGGAAAAGATCGATGGGCTGAAATGGCCACAATCGGTGTTTGAGGACCAGCAGGGCCGCGTCTGGATCGGCTTGTACAAGGCGCTGGTGCGCTACGACCCGGCCGACCGCAGCGTGCGCCGCTGGCACGACACCGACGCACGCGACGCCGCCATGCACGGCGAGGCCGAGATGCTCACCCAGACCCCGGACGGCCGGCTGTGGCTGTACTCGGACGTGGATGGCATCCAGCAGCGCGACGCCGAAGGCCACGTCCTGCGCACCTTCGCCCACGATGCCCATGGCCTGACCCGCGAACTGGCCGTCAACGAAATGCGCGTGGGACCCGATGGCCGGCTGTGGCTGGCCAGCAGCCGCGGCCTGCTGCGCTGGGACGAGGCGGCCGAGCGCTTCGAGGCCGTGCCGGGAGCGCCGGCCGAGCCGCTGTATGCCTCGGCCTTCACCGATACCGGCATCGTCTGGCTCGCCGGCATGGGCCAGCTGCAGCAGTACTTCTGGGATGGCCGGCGACTGCAGTTGCTGGACGGCATCGGCGCGCGCGACGACTTTCCCGCGCTGGAGCCGGGCGGATTGGTGGTCGACGCGGCCGGCGTGGCCTGGGTGTCGAGCATGCGCGGGCTGATCCGGATCGACCCGGCCAACCGCGCCGTGCGCATCTACGGCGTGCATGACGGCCTGCCGAACCAGCAGTTCCGCTCGCGCACCCTGCTGCAGTCGCGTCAGGGCCAGGTGGTGGCCGCCACCCCGGATGGCCTGGTGCTGTTCGACCCGGCACGCGTGCGGCCTTCGACCCGGCAGCCGCCGCTGATGATCGAGCGGGTGGGCGTGCGGCGCGGCGAAAGCGGACTGGACCTGACCCACGTCGAACCGCTGGCCATCGCCGATGGCGATCGCGACCTGCACATCGTCGCGCGCATGCTGTCCTTCGCCGACTCGGACGCCAGCAGCTACCGCTTCAAGCTCAGCGGCTACGACCCGGACTGGATCGATGTCGGTCCCAGTGGCGAGCGCCTGTTCTCGCGCCTGCCGTCGGGCCACTACACCCTGGAAGTCCAGGGCAAGACCGTGGACGGCGTGTGGTCCAAGGTGCGCACACTGGAGTTCCGCGTGCTGCCGCCGTGGTGGCGCAGCAACTGGGGCCTGGCGACGCTGGGGTTGCTCGGCCTGCTGGTGCTGCTGGTGCTGTTCCTGCTGTACCGGCGGCGCCTGCGCCGGTTGCACGCCTGGCAACTGGCCATCCACAAGCAGGAACTGGCCGAGCAGGCGTCGCTGGCCAAGACCCGCTTCCTGGCCACGCTGGGGCACGAGGTGCGCACGCCGATGACCGGGGTGATGGGCATGAGCGAGTTGTTGCTCAACACCTCGCTCGACGCGCGCCAGCGTGGTTACACCGAGGCCATCCGCCGTGCCGGCGCGCACCTGCTGCGGCTGGTCAACGATGCGCTCGACCTGGCGCGCATCGAGTCGGGAAAACTCGAACTCGACCTGCAGCCGTTCTCGGTCAACCAATTGGTGGAAGAGGCCGCGGCGATGACCGCGCCGCTGGCCGAGTCGCGCGGCCTGGTGTTCGTCCTCGACGACGCACTGCCCGGCGAACTGGCGGCCAACGGCGACGCCACCCGCGTGCGCCAGATCCTGCTGAACCTGCTCAACAATGCGGTGAAGTTCACCGAGCGCGGCAGCGTGACCTTGCGCGTGTCCGCGCTGGCGCCGGGGCAGGGCCTGCGCTTCGAAATCTGCGATACCGGTCCCGGCATCAGTGCCGAACAGCAGCAGCGCCTGTTCCGGCGCTTCGAGCAGGGCGAAGGCCCGCGCACCGCGGCGCGTTACGGCGGCAGCGGGCTGGGCCTGGCGATCTGCCAGGAATTGGCGATGGCGATGAGCGGCCGCATCGACATCGTCAGCCGGCTCGGCGGCGGTACGCGTTTCATCGTCGAGTTGCCGTTGCGCTGGGTGAGCTCGGGCGCGGCCCGCAGCGCGGCGCCGGCCTCGCCGCCGTCGATCGAAGCGGGCCTGCAGATCCTGCTGGTGGAAGACGACGCCACCATCGCCGAGGTGATCGCCGGCCTGCTCGCCGCGCGCGGGCATCGCGTGGTCCACGCCGCGCACGGCCTGGCCGCGCTGACCGAAGTGGCCGAGCAGCCGTTCGATGTAGCCTTGCTCGATCTCGATCTGCCGGGCCTGGATGGGTTTGCCCTGGCGCGGCAGCTGCGCGTGTTCGGCCACGCGATGCCGCTGATCGCGGTGACCGCGCGCGCCGACGCGGAAGCCGAGCCGGCCGCGCGCGCTGCCGGTTTCGACGGTTTCCTGCGCAAGCCGGTGACGGGGGAAATCCTGTCGGAAGCGATCGCGCAAGTCCTACAGCAATAACTGCAGTTTGGCGATGATGTCGATGCTTCATGAGGTCTATATTTCCCGCCATTCCCCGTCACTGGAGTTGACACCATGAAAGGATATTCTGGTTTCGCGACGTTCAAGGAGCCCGCAAAGAGGCTTTTTGCTACGCCAGCCCTGGCTCGGGAAACAACCGAGAAGATCCTGGAGGCCTTGGCTGCGGGCGTAGAGAGTTTCGAAGTGCACGGAATGGTCCTGTACACACGCAAGCCCGACAGCGCCCCCGAATAGCACTCGACGCCGAGGCCACGGATGGGTCTGAGTCTTTCGGTGGTCGTGGCGGTCTGCTTGCTGATGCCGGGGGCGGTGTTCGTGTTCGGCCTGAGCCGAATGAACCCTTCCCGAGTGCCTGGGATTTCTCTGGATCAGCATCTGAGTTTCAGCCTGGCGCTGATGGTGATGCTGTCATTGCTGCTGCACGCGATTTGGCTGCTGGTATGGCGGACGTTGGCAAGCTATCTGGCGTGGCCTGCGCCTGACGCCGCTCAGGCGCTTGCGCTATTGGGAGGCGGCCTCTCCTCAGCTGCGACCGAACGTGCGTTCGATAGTCTTGCACGATATCCCGGGCGTATAGGTGCGTACTTCGTCGCGCTGCCAGTACTCGCCCTTTCGCTCGCGAAATGGGTGAACCGCCGCCTGCAGCATCAACCGGCCGCCAACTGGCTTGAATTGCTGCGGCCGGCCGATGCCTTGTTCGTCTGGATAACGGCGGCGTTGCATTTGAACGGCCGCTGCTACCTTTGTACCGGTCCCGTGCATCAGTTCAGTGTTTCCCGGGAGGGCCATCTGGAGCGCGTCGTGCTGGGTGGGGCAACATGTCGTGTTCTGGTGGAAGATGCATCCGCGGGGTTCGGCCGGACAGCCACCCATCCACCAAGAAGGGAGACATCGGATGCGACCACGGTGCTGTTGCTCAAGGATGTACAGGTTGTCAGTTTGAGCTACCTCTACGGATCCCGTGCCGGCAAGCTGCCATCAGCTGGCAGGCGGCGGAAGAGACGATAAAGTCCATCGTCCGCTTTACTCGGCGACCGCTTCCACCTGCTTGGGTTCCGGGCGCGTGTCGGCCAACTGCCAGAAGATCAGTGTGGAGGTCAGCGTGATGGCGCCGACGCAGACGAAGGTGGCGTGCAGCGCGGCGGTGGCCTCGCGGTGGTCCACGCCCAGGTGTTCGCTGAAGGCGGCCAGCAGGCTGCCGGCCGCGGCGGCGCCGAAGCCGGTGGCCAGCATCATCACCATCGATAGCAAGGCGTTGCCGGAACTGGCCATCTCGCGGTCGAGGTCGCGCAGCGTGACGGTGTTCATGACGGTGAACTGCAGCGAATTGACCGCGCCGAACACGGCCAACTGCAGCAGTCGCCAGGCCAGGTGCTGGCCCGGTACGACGAACACGAAGCTGGCCATCATCAGGCCAACCAGGACCGTGTTGATCATCAGCACGCGCCGATAGCCGAACCGCGTCACCAGCCGTACCGCCGCCCGCTTGGAGGCCATGCCCGCGAGCGCGACCGGCACCATCATCAGGCCGGCATTCATCGGGCTCATGCCCAGGCCCACCTGCAGCAGCAGGGGAATCAGCAAGGGCATGCTGCCACTGCCGATGCGCGAGAACAGGTTGCCGAGGATGCCGATGCGGTAGCTGGCCACGCGGAACAGCGCCAGAGGAAACAGCGGCGCACGCGTGTTGGCCGCATGCAGCCAGTAGCCGATCAGAGCGGCAAGCCCGCCGATGGTCAGCAGCATGACGAAAGCGCTGCGCAATCCCAGTTCGGAGATGCCGTCCAGCGCCAGCGACAGCGCCACCATGCCGAAGGCCAGCATCACGTAGCCCGGCAGGTCGAAGGGTTGGCGCTGGGTGCCGTAGTGGTCCGGCATGATCCTGAGCGCGGCGATGAAACCGATCACGCCGATCGGCAGGTTGATCAGGAACACCCAGTGCCATGACGCGACTTCGACCAGCCAGCCGCCGAGCGTCGGCCCGATCAACGGGCCGATCAGGGCCGGGATGGCGATGAAGCTCATGGCGCGCAGGAACTCCTCGCGCGGTACCGAGCGCAATACCGCCAGCCGGCCCACCGGCAACAGCATCGCGCCGCCGATGCCCTGCACGACGCGCGCGGCCACCAGCTGGCCCAATTGCTGCGCGCCGGCGCACAGCAGCGAGCCCAGGGTGAACACGATGATCGCGGCCAGGAAGATGCGCCGCGTGCCATAGCGGTCCGCGATCCAGCCGGAGGCAGGGATGAACATCGCCACCGCCAGCGCGTAGCTGAAGACCACCGACTGCATCTGCAGCGGGCTCTCGCCCAGGCTGCGCGCCATCGCCGGCAAGGCGGTGTTGACGATGGTCGAGTCCAGCATCTGCATGAAAATCGCCAGCGACACCAACCACAGCAAGGGACGCAGGGAGGTGTAGGTGGGCGCAGTGTTCATGGCGATACCGGCAGCGGGAGCGGCACGATTATCCGTCAGCGGATGTGTAGGCGGTGCCGGCATACGGCACCGCTGGCGCATCCCGCCCGGCGCGCAAGGGCGAACGGCGGGATTCGGCAAGGTCTTGGCGGCGGCGCGCTCATCGCGCTGCGTGCCGACCGCCGGCGCCGGTCAGCGCCGGCTGTAGTTGTGCACCGCGTCCACCAGCACGCGGACGTGTTCGGGGTCCATGTCCGGCGACATACCGTGGCCGAGGTTGAAGACGTGGCCTTCGCGCGAACCGCCGTGGCCTTCGGCGTAGCTGTCGAGGACGCGGGCGGCCTCGCGGGCGATGGCTTCCGGCGCGCCGTACAAGGTGGCCGGGTCGAGGTTGCCTTGCAGGGCCACGCGCGCGCCGGTGCGGCGGGCGGCCTCGCCCAGTTCCACCGTCCAGTCCACGCCGACCGCTTCGGCGCCCGAAGCGGCCAATGCTTCCAGGTGCACGCCGTTGCCCTTGCCGAACAGGATCAGCGGCGTGCGCCCGACGCCGTCGCCACGTTCCAGTTCGCCGGCAATGCGCGTGAGGTAGGGCAGCGAGAACTCGCGGTACATCGCCGGCGACAGCACGCCGCCCCAGGTGTCGAACACCTGCAGCGCCTGCGCGCCCGCCGCGCGTTGCGCGGACAGGTAGGCGGTCACCGCATCGGTGGTCACCGCCAGCACGCGATGCAGCAGCGCCGGCTCGTTCAGCGCCATCGCCTTGATCCGGGCGAAGTCCTTGCTGCCGCCGCCTTCGACCATGTAGCAGGCCAAGGTCCAGGGGCTGCCGGAGAAGCCGATCAGCGGCACCGCGCCATCCAGTTCGCGGCGGATCAGCCGCACCGCATCGGTGACATAGCGCAGCTCGGTTTCCATGTCGGGCACGGCCAGGCGCGCGACGTCGGCGGCGCTGCGCAGGGGGCGCTCGAACTTCGGGCCTTCGCCGTCGACGAAATACAGGCCCAGGCCCATGGCATCGGGCACGGTGAGGATGTCCGAGAACAGGATCGCCGCGTCCAACGGGAAGCGGCGCAGCGGCTGCAAGGTGATTTCGCAGGCGATCTCGGGATGCTTGGCCATGGCCAGGAAGCTGCCGGCCTTGGCGCGGGTGGCGCGGTATTCCGGCAGGTAGCGGCCGGCCTGGCGCATCAGCCATACGGGGGTGCAGTCCACCGCTTCGCGGCGCAGGGCGCGCAACAGGCGATCGTTCTTCAGCATGGAGGTTCCTTCAGGCGCCGGCATCGTCGCTGCCCGGCGCGGGCATGAGCTGGTAGCCGCGCTTGAGTTGCGAGTCGCGGGCTTTGTCGAAGGCGCGTTCGGCCTCGTCCTTCTGCAGGTACTGCTCACGCCGCAGTTGGATGCGGCCGCCGATCTGCCCGGTCTCGCGCAGCAGCTCCCAGCCGCCGAACAGATCGGGCGCCAGGGTCAGCTGCACGTAGCGGGTGGGCTCCTGGCCGAGGCCGGGTTGTTGCAGGTAAACGCGCATGGCGCCGATTGTACCGGTTGCCCCGTGCGGTCGCGGGCGACGGTCGGCCGCAGGCAGGCGCTAGGCCGTGCGCAGGATCTCCAGCATCGCCGCCTCGTCCACGTCCGGCACCACCTCGGCGCGGCCGATCCCCCGCCACAGCACCAGGCGCAGCCGGCCGGCGATGTTCTTCTTGTCCAGGCGCATGCGCGCCAGCAGGGCCATCGGATCGAGCCCGGCGGGCACGGTGGTGGGCAGGCCGAAGGCGGCCAGCAGCTGGCGCAAGGTGTCGGTATCGCTGGCCGGGGCCATGCCCAGCGCTGCGGACAGCCGGGCGGCCAGCACCATGCCCACGGCCACCGCCTCGCCGTGGTTGAGGTTGTCGTTGTGCGGCGCGCCGTAGCCCTGCTCGGTCTCGATCGCGTGGCCGAAGGTGTGGCCGAGGTTGAGCAGTGCGCGTTCGCCCTTCTCCCAGGGGTCGCGCTCGACGATCTCGGCCTTGTGCTCGCAACTGCGGGCGATGGCCTGCGCCGTGGCGGCGGCCTCGCCGCGCAGCAGCGCCTCGCGCTCGGCCTCCAGCCATTGGAAGAACAGCGGGTCGCGGATCGCGCCGTACTTGATGACCTCGGCCAGGCCCGCGCGCAGCTCGCGCGGTGGCAGGCTGTGCAGCGCGCTGGTATCGGCGATCACTGCGCGCGGCGGATGGAAGGCGCCCACCAGGTTCTTGCCTTGCGGAATGTCCACCGCGGTCTTGCCGCCGACCGAGGAGTCGACCATCGACAGCAAGGTGGTGGGCAACTGCACGCAGTCCACCCCGCGCATCCAGCAGGCCGCCGCGAAGCCGGCCAGGTCGCCGACCACGCCACCGCCGAGTGCGAACACGCAGGCATCGCGCGTGGCGCCCAGCTCGGCCAGCGCGGTGATGACGGCGCCGAAGTTGTCCAGGGTCTTGGAGGCTTCGCCGGCCGGGATCGACAGCTCGCCGATCCGCAGGTCGGCACGTGCCTGCTGCAGCGCCGAGCGCACGCGCGCCGCGTACAGCGGCGCGACGGTGTCGTCGCTGACGATCAGGACATGGCGTCCGCGCACCGGCGCCAGCAGCCGCGCGCCGTCGCGCAGCAGGTCCGGGCCAATGGCGATCGTATAGGGGGCGTGGCCGCCGACAGCGACGGTGCGGGGAGCGGGGGCAGCGATCATGCGTGGGTGGTCTGTGGTTGCCAGGCCGCCGCCAGCCGCGTCACCAGGTGCGCGGTGGCTTCGGCCGGGGAGAGGTGGTCGGTTTCCAGGCTGAGGTCGGCGATCTCCCGGTACAGCGGATCGCGCAGCAGGGCCATCTCGCGCAGGATCTGGTCGCGGTCCGGGCGCTGCAACAGCGGGCGCGTGCGGTCGCGATGCAGGCGTTCGAGCTGCGCGTCCACGCCGACGTGCAAGTGGATGACGAAACCGCGCGTGCGCAATTGCGCGCGATTGGCGGCATCGAGCACCGCGCCGCCGCCGGTGGAGACCAACTGGTTCTCCCCCGACAGCAGGCGGTGCAGCACGTCGCGCTCGTGGGCGCGGAAACCGGCTTCGCCGGCGTGTTCGAAGATGGCCGGGATGGTGGCGCCGGCGTGTTCGACGATGGCGTGGTCGACATCGACGAAGGCCAGGCCGAAGCGCTCGGCCAGGCGACGGCCGATGCAGCTCTTGCCGGCCCCCATCGGGCCGATCATGACGACGTTTGGTGCGGACTTCATGCGTGGATGCTAGCACCGCGCCGCGCATTCGTTGGCGGGCGCTTTCGCTTGAAACCGCTGCAGGGAACGGCCACCCCTATCCCTTCTCCCGCAGGGCGGAGCAGCGCGCCACGCCAGCCTCACTCCAGCACCTGCCGGTCCTCGTCCAGCACCAGCACCCGGTCGGCAAGCCCGGGCAGCGTGCGCAGCGCATGCCGGCTCACCCGTTCGTAGTGCTGCAGGAAACGCGCCAGCTGCGCGCGCGCCATGCCGGCGTGCGCCGCGCCGCCATCCGCGGCGCGCGCGGCGACCAGCGCCTGCTCCTGTTGCCAACGCCACGCGCTGACCACCTCGAAGGACGGCGCCTGCAGCAACCAAAGGCGGTGGAAACGCCGCCACAAGGCGGGATAGTGGTTCGCCAGCGCGTCGTTGCAGTAGTGGCGCCAGCGGCCCTGCGCATCTTCGTCGCGCTCCAGTGCGTTGACCGGCGTCGCCAGCTCGGCCTCGGCCTGCGCCGGGACGCCCAGGCACCAACCTTCCACGACGAGCAGGTCCAGCGCTGCCGGCGCGGTCGGCCAGCCGGCTTCGGGGAGACGGTCATCGGCCAGCTTGTCGAAGCGTGGCAGGCGAACCGGCCGGCGCGCGGCGACGGCGTCGAGGACGCAGTGGGCCAGCGCCAGGTCATGCGTGCCGGGTGGGCCGCGGGTGAGCAGCAACGGGTGCACGTTGGCGGCCAGCGCCTGGCGCGCGGCGCGCGTGAGGTAGACATCGTCCAGCGACAAGCTGGCCGCGGCCAGCCCGCGCGCCTGCGCGGCGGCGGCCACGGCATCGGCCAGCGTGGACTTGCCGCTGCCCTGCAGGCCGCTGATCGCCAGGATTATCGCTTCGCCGTCACCGCTGTCACCGCCGTCACCGCCGGCCGGACGGTGCGCCAGTGCATCGGCCAGCACCGCTTGGGCCAGCGCCGGTGACGCCGGGGTCTTGCGCGCCTTCATCGTCATGCCGCCACAATAGCGTCACCGCCGCTGCTGCACCGCAAGCCATGACCGACCTCTATAACGAAGCCCTGTCCACCTTCGCGGCCCTGTACCAGGAAGCGCACCAGGGCGACGAATTCGAACCCAGCGCGATGACCGTGGCCACGGCCAGCCTGGAGGGCCGGCCCTCGGCCCGCACCGTCCTGTTGAAGTCGTTCGACGAACGCGGCTTCGTGTTCTACACCCATGTGGAAAGCCCGAAGGGGCGGGACCTGCAAGCCAATCCGCAAGCGGCCCTGCTGTTCCTGTGGCGGCGCCTGCGCGAGGCGGGCATCCAGGTTCGCATCGAGGGCGAGGTGCAGCAGGTCTCGGCGGCCGAGTCGGACGCGTACTTCGCCTCGCGGCCGCGCCAGAGCCAGATCGGCGCGTGGGCCTCCATGCAGTCGCGGACGCTGTCTTCGCGCGAGGAGTTCGAGCAGCGCCTGGCCAAGGTCGAATCGGGTTTCGAAGGCCGCGAGGTGCCGCGCCCGGAAGGTTGGGGCGGCTTCCGGGTCGTGCCGCAGCGCCTGGAGTTCTGGTATGGCGCGCAGTTCCGCCTGCATGAGCGCTGGCGTTACGAGCGGGACGCCGCCGGGGCCTGGAGCAAGCGGATGCTGTATCCCTGAGTGCCATGCGCCTGCTGCCGGTCTACCGCATCACCGTGTTCGTGCCGCCGGCCCACCTGCAGGCGCTGCAGGAGGGGATATGCCGGGTCGAACCGCTTGGCGACGGGCGCTATGACCGGGTGATGTGGATATCGGCGCCGGGCATCGAGCAGTTCCGGGCACAGCCCGGCGCCGTGCCGGCGCAGGGGCAGGTCGGCGAACTGGCCGAGCTGCCGACGGTGCGGCTGGAATTCGCCATTCCGCGCGATCCCGAGCGCCTGGCCCGGGTGCTGCGCGAGGGCGTGCGTGCGCATCACCCGTGGGAAGTGCCGGCGATCTTTGTCGACGAAAGCCATCAGCCGGTGTTCGAGCCCGGCTGAGTCGCGCGGCAGGGCCAGGCGGCGCATGATGGGCGTCCCGGGCGCGCAGGAAGCCAGTTCATGAAGGTCGCCGTCTACAGCACCCGCCGCTACGACCGCCAGATGCTCGACCGCGCCAACCTGCAGCACGGCCACCAACTGGTCTACGTGCAGGATGCGCTGACCCTGGACACCGTGGCGCTGGCCGAGGGCTGTGGCGCGGTTTGTGTGTTCGTCAACGACAGCGTGGACGAACCGATCCTGCGGGCGCTCAAGGCGCTGGGCATCGGCTTGGTCACTACGCGCTCGACCGGGTTCAACCATGTCGATGCGCAAGCCGCGCAGCGCCTGGGCATCGCGACCACCCGCGTCACCGACTATTCGCCTTACTCGGTGGCCGAGTTCGCCGTCGGGCTGCTGCTGGCAGTGGACCGGCGCATCACCCGTGCCAGCCAGCGCACCCGCGATGGCAATTTCGAACTCGACGGACTGATGGGCTTCGACCTGCACGGGCGCACGGTGGGGGTGGTCGGCACCGGGAAGATCGGACGGATCTTCGCCTCGATCATGCGCGGCTTCGGCTGCCGGGTGCTCGGTCACGATCCGTTCCCCAGCGCAGCGTTCGTCGGCGAGTACGTGCCGCTGCCGCGACTGCTGGCCGAGAGCGACGTGATTTCGCTGCACTGCCCGCTGACGCCCGAGACCCGCCATTTGATCGATGCCCGGTCGCTGGGCACGGTTCGCCAGGGTGCCTACCTGATCAATACCAGCCGCGGCGGCCTGGTCGATACCGAAGCGGTGATCGATGCACTGAAGACCCAGCGCCTGGGCGGGCTGGCGATCGACGTGTACGAACAGGAGGCCGACCTGTTCTTCCAGGACCTGTCGGCCACCGTGATCACCGACGACGTCATCCAGCGCCTGGTGTCGTTTCCGAACGTCATCGTCACCGGCCACCAGGCGTTCTTCACCGCCGAGGCCATCGGCCAGATCATGGCGACCACGCTGGAGAACATCAGTGCCTTCGAGCGCGGTGAGGTCCTGAACAACCGGATTCCCTTGCCGCCTTGAGCCTGGGCTTAGCCGCCGGAGAGCTCGCGGCCGCGCCGGGTCGCCGCGTCGATGGCCTGGCCCACCAGCGCCTCGAACCTGCCCGCCTGCAACACTTCGATCGCCGCCTGGGTGGTGCCGTTGGGCGATGTCACGCGGCGGCGCAGCTCGGCGGGCGCTTCAGCGGATTCGACCAGCATGCGCGAAGCACCGAGCAAGGTCTGCGCGACCAGGGTGGTGGCCGCCTCGGCCGGCAGGCCTTGCGCCAGCGCGGCCGCCTGCATCGCCTCGGCCAACAGGAACACATAGGCCGGACCGCTGCCGGAGACGGCGGTGACCGCGTCCATGCGCGCCTCGTCCTCGATCCACACCGTTTGCCCGGCGCTGGCGAGCAATGCCTGGGCGCGCTGGCGGCCGGCGGCATCGACATCCGGACCGGCATACAGGCCGGTGACTCCGGCGCCGAGCAGGGCGGGCGTATTGGGCATGGCGCGCACGATCGCCGCGGACGGCCCCAGCCACTGGCGCAGGCGGCCACTGCCGATGCCGGCGGCGATCGACACCACCAGCGGATGCCTCAGCGCCGCCAACGGCGCAAGCGGTTCACACGCCGTGGCCATCATCTGTGGCTTCACCGCCAGGACCCAGGTGTCGCAGTTTTCTGCGGCCTCGGCGGCGGTCGCGTGGCCCTGCACGCCGAAATCGATCGACAACTGCTCGCGCAGCGCATCCACCGGCTCGGCCACATGCACGGTGTTGGCGGGCACGCCCTGGCGGATCAGTCCGGCAATCAGGCTGCGCGCCATGTTGCCGCCGCCGATGAAGGCGATCTTGCCGGCGAGCGGTGCGAGGGAGTCGGTCATGGCGCGAACCTGTAGGGAGCGAATGCCGATGTTAGCGTGCGCCGATGCGCGCCCGTGGCGCCAGCCGGCTCAGGCCACGCCCTGGTGCGGCTGGATCTTGGCCAAGGTCCCGGCCAGCCGCCATGCGTAAAAAGCAAAAGGCCACCCTGTCGGGTGGCCTTTCACCTGCAGCGCCCAGCACATCCGGCGTAGCAGGTCTTTAGCGGGGCAGTTCCGGAACCGCTAGACCGAAACCACTGCCTATTGAATAACTGGCGGAGAGAGGGGGATTCGAACCCCCGAAGCGCGGTTTAGACGCTTACACACTTTCCAGGCGTGCTCCTTCAACCACTCGGACACCTCTCCGGGCCTGCGGTGATCCACCACAGGGGCGTGGATTCTAGCCGCAGGCGACGCTTGTCACAAGCTGTGCGGTGCGGGAGCCCGGCTTGACGGGCGTGGCACAATGAGCGTTCAGATCAAGACGGCTGCCCGATGTCCTATCTCGTACTCGCCCGCAAGTGGCGCCCCAAGCGTTTTGCCGAGCTGGTGGGCCAGGAACACGTGGTCCGCGCGCTCAGCAACGCTCTGGACAGCGGACGCGTGCACCACGCTTTCCTGTTCACCGGCACCCGCGGCGTGGGCAAGACCACCATCGCGCGCATCTTCGCCAAGTCGCTCAACTGTGAACAGGGCACCAGCGCCGATCCCTGCGGCCAGTGCCCGGCGTGCCTGGACATCGACGCCGGCCGCTACATCGACCTGCTGGAGATCGACGCGGCTTCCAATACCGGCGTGGACGATGTCCGCGAGGTGATCGAGAACGCGCAGTACATGCCCTCGCGCGGCAAGTTCAAGGTCTACCTCATCGACGAAGTGCACATGCTGTCCAAGGCGGCGTTCAATGCGCTGCTCAAGACGCTGGAAGAGCCGCCGGAACACGTCAAGTTCCTGCTCGCCACCACCGACCCGCAGAAGCTGCCGGTGACGGTGCTGTCGCGCTGCCTGCAGTTCAACCTCAAGCGCCTGGACGAGGAACAGATCCAGGGGCAGATGACCCGCATCCTGGCCGCCGAGCAGATCGAGGCCGATGCCACCGCCATCGTGCAACTGGCCAAGGCCGCCGATGGCAGCCTGCGCGATGGCCTGTCGCTGCTCGACCAGGCCATCGCCTACGCCGGCGGTGCGCTGCGCGAGGACGTGGTGCGGACCATGCTCGGCACCGTCGACCGCACCCAGGTCGGCGCCATGCTGGAAGCCCTGACCCAGGGTGACGGGGCGCGCCTGTTGCAGGTGGTCGCCGCGCTGGCCGAATTCTCGCCCGACTGGGGCGGCGTGCTGGAAGCGCTGGCCGAAGCCTTGCACCGCATCCAGGTGCGGCAGCTGGTGCCGGGCGCGGCGTTGGCGGCCGAGGGCGTGGACCCACAGGATTTCGCTGCGCGCCTGCGCCCGGAAGTGGTGCAGCTCTGGTACCAGATGGCGCTCAACGGCCGCCGCGACCTCTACCTGGCGCCGAGCCCGCGCGCCGGTTTCGAAATGGCGGTGCTGCGCATGCTGGCGTTCCGTCCGGCCGGCGCCGTGGCACCTGGCACCGGCACTGGTGCTGCCGGCGCGGCCCAGCCCGGCCAGGGCGCGGCGGGCGCGGGCAGTGCGGCGCAAGGAGCAGCCGCGGCCACGGCCGCGCCGCCGTCCGCTCCCCGGCCGATCGCCGCCTCGCCCGCGCCAGCCCATCCGGCGCCGGTCGTGCCCACGCGGACAGCACAGGAAGATCCGCCGCCGTGGGCGGTGGACGATGCGCCGGTGCGCAGCACGCCAGTGATGCCGGAAATGGCCATGGCGCCGCCGCCCGCGGTCGATGCCCCGGCGCCGGGTGCCGAGACGCGCGCTGCCGAGGCCGTCGCCCATGAGGCCATCGCCCATGAGGCCGCGCCGATCGACGGGCGCATCGCCGACGCCGAGCAATGGCTGGAGCTGATCGCGCGCGCGCAATTGTCCGGCCCCTCGCGCCAGCTCGCCGCGCATGCCGCCTTCGTGTCGCATCGCGAAGGCGTGCTGCGCCTGGCGCTGGATCCCGGTTTCGAATACCTGCGCTCGGAGCGTTCGCTGGGCGAACTCGCGCAGGCCTTGCAGGCGGCCCTGGGGCAAGCGCCGAAGATCGTGGTCGAGGCCGGCCAGGCGGCGGTCGAGACCCTGCACGAACGCACGCACCGGCAGAAGAACGAACGCCAGGACGCGGCCGAAGCCGCCTTCCTGGCCGACCCCAGCGTGCAACGCCTGATCCAGCAACACGGCGCCCGCGTGGTGCCCGATTCCATCCGTCCTTACGAAGAGTGATCCCCATGCGCGGCAATATCGCCCAACTCATGCAGCAGGCGCAGAAGATGCAGGAAAACCTGCAGCGCGCCCAGGAAGAACTGGCCAAGCTCGAAGTTACCGGCACGGCCGGCGGCGGCATGGTCAGCGTGACCCTCACCGGGGCCAAGGAGTGCCGCAAGGTGCGCATCGACCCCAGCGTGCTTGCCGACCCGGAAATGGCCGAGGACCTGATCGCCGCCGCGTTCAACGACGCGTCCAACAAGATCGACGCCGAGTCCAAGTCGAAGATGGGTTCGGCTACCGCCGGCATGCAGTTGCCGCCGGGAATGAAGATGCCGTTCTGACTGATCGGTGAGCCTGTCCCTGCTCGAACAACTCATCGACGCCTTGCGCGTGCTGCCGGGCGTGGGCCAGAAGAGCGCCCAGCGCATGGCCTATCACTTGCTCGAGCGCGAGCGCGAAGGCGGCCAGCGCCTGTCCGAGGTCCTGGCTGAGGCGATGCAGCGCATCGGCCATTGCAGCCTGTGCCGCGATTTCAGCGAACAGGCGCTGTGCGCGATCTGCGCCAGCGCCAGCCGCGACCGGCAGCAGTTGTGCGTGGTCGAGTCGCCGGCGGACCGCCTGGCGATCGAATACGCCACCGGTTATCGCGGCCTGTACTACGTGCTGCAGGGCCGGCTCTCGCCGCTGGATGGCATCGGCCCGCGCGAACTCGGCCTGGACCGGCTGGGCGAGCGCCTGGCGCAGGGCGAAGTGCAGGAACTGATCATCGCCACCAATGCGACGGTCGAAGGCGAGGCCACCGCCCATTACCTGGGGCAGATGGCGCGCCAGCACCGCGTGCGCCCCAGCCGCCTGACCCAGGGCATGCCGCTGGGGGGCGAACTGGAGTACGTTGATCGCGGCACCTTGTCCTACGCGTTCGGCAGCCGCAGCGAGATGCCCGAGTAGCGCCAGCCGGCTAAGCTGGCGTTTCCCAGAACCAGGCCTGCGACCATGTCCGACACGATCTTCGCCAAGATCATCCGCCGCGAAATCCCCGCCACGATCGTCTACGAAGACGATGACGTGCTCGGCTTCAAGGACATCGCCCCGCAGGCGCCGGTGCATGTGCTCTTCATTCCCAAGCATGCGCCGATCCCGACGCTGGACGATGTGGGCGCCGAGGACGCGCCGTTGATCGGCAAGCTGGCGCTGGCCGCGGCCGAGTACGCGCGCCGCGAAGGCTTCGCCCAGGACGGCTACCGCATCGTCATGAACTGCCGCGAGAACGCCGGGCAGACCGTGTTCCACATCCACCTGCACCTGCTGGCCGGCGCGGCACTGGGCCACTTCGGTGCCGCCGGCCGCTGAGTGCCCTCATCCGCCCCTTCGTGAGTTGCGGGTAGGAGTGAGGGCGCGCTTGCTTGCCGAAGCGCCAAAGAAAACGCCGCCCAAGGGCGGCGCTTTCGTCTAGATCATCGCGCGCTGCTTACCACCAGCCGTAGCCCCAGCGCGGGCCCCACGGACCCGGGCCCCAAGGACCCCACGGCCCCCAGGGACCCCACGGGTCGACCACCTGCACCTCGCGGACCACCGGCCACAGGTACACCACGTCCGCATTGACCCGCGGCAGGCGGTAGTCGAACTCGCCGATGCGCGAATTCTCGTAGCCGCTGATGGTGCCGATGAAGGTCACCTCGCGGCCCGGCTGGAACACCGCCGGATCGTAGAAGCCGGTGCGGCACGCGACGAAGCGGCCGTCGTTGTCATCGGCCGAACTGCCACCGGCCGGGCGGCCACTGTTGTTGAGCGGGCGCGCCAGCATCTGGAAGCAGGTCTGGTCCTGGCCCGGGCGCGTATCGATGATGGTGCCGCCCCAGCGCACCAGCGCACCGGGCTGCGCGTCGGCGCCGCGCGGCGGCACCGGGTTGAACGTGCCTTGCAGAGGCTTGGGCGCCGTGGCGCACGCCGCCAGCGACAGCACGGCGATGACAGGAAGAACCAAACGGATGTTCATGGCGAAGCTCCGGTGCTCGGGCGATGTTGGTACAGGTCTTTGATCAGTTGCCGGCGTGCGCTGTCGGCTACGTCGGCAGCGTAGCGCGCTTCGGCGAAACGTCGGCTGAGTAGGACCAGCCCTGGGTCGGCAAGTTCCCGGTCTGCCCGCGCCGCCCATTGGCCGGCCGGTTCGTGCGGGTCGCGCGGCACGCCCAGGCGGGCATAGCGGCGCCCCAGCCGGTGCCAGGCACGCAGCAGGGGATCGCGCTCGCGCTCGCCGCGCGCGAGCAGCCAGGCCATCCAGCCCAGCGCGAGCAGGGCGGTGCAGACGAACAGCGCGACCAGCTGCGAGGAATCCAGCCGGCCCAGGCCGAACGGCCGCAGCAGGCGCTGCTGGCGCTCGGCATCGAAGGACAGCACCAGGTCGTTCCAGCCGCGGCGCAGCCAGTCGCCGACGTTGCCGGCCCAGCGCAGGTTGGCCTGCGCGCCCGCGCCGTCCTGCTGTGCCAGGCGGTTTTCCAGGGTGTCGTAGACCCGCTCGGGGGCCACGGCGGCGGTGGGGTCTACCCGCACCCAGCCACGGCCCTGCATCCACACCTCGGCCCAGGCGTGGGCATCCATCCGCCGCACCACGTAGTAGCCGCCGATCGGATTGCGCACGCCGCCGACATAGCCGGTGACCACGCGCGCCGGCACGCCGGCCGCGCGCATCAGCACGACGAAGGCGGAACTGAAGTGTTCACAGAATCCGCGCTTCTGCTCGAACAGGAATTCGTCGACGCCGTCGTGGCCGGCGAGCGGCGTCTCCAGGGTGTAAGCGAATTCGTCATGGATCCAGCGCATCGCGCGGCTCACGATCACCGCGTCGTCGCGCCCGGCCTCGCGCCGCCATTGCTGGCCCAGCGCCAGCGTGCGCGGGTTGAAGCCCGGCGGCAGGCGCAGCGCACTGCGCCGCAGCGAGGCCGGCAGCGTCGCTTCGAAGGCCAGCGGCGGCGACGACTGCAGGCGCCAGCGCGTCATGCCGGTGAGCGGGCGTTCGCTGAGCAGTTCGAAGTCGGGCGTCAGCCGGGCGCCATTCGGCGGCTGCAGCGGCAGGTCGAGCGCGACCAGCCGGCGATCGTCGGTGGCCTCGTAGTCGATCTGGTAATCCCAGCGCGCGCGGCCGGACTGCACCGCCGGCATCGGCGAGGCGGCATGCCATTGTGGCGAGGTCCAGTCGCGGCCATCGAAATCCCACAGCACCGGGCCGCGCCAGTAGCGCTGCTCGGCCGGTGGCGCGGGGCCGAAGAACTGCACGCGCAGGGCCGGCGTGTCGTCGGCCATCAGGTCGATCCACTGGCCCGGCGACATGTGGTCGGACAAGCCCGGGCGCGACATCGTGCGCTCGGGGATCCCCCACAGCGGCGTGCCCAGGCGCGGGAACAGCCAGAACGCGGCCAGCGCCAACGGCAAGCCGAGCACGGTGAGCCGGCGCATCACCCGCAGTTGTTCCCGCCACGACGGCGCGGCCACGTGCGATTCGGCATCGGCCAACTGCGCCATGCACAGCACCGCCGCCAGCACCGCCAACAGCGACAGCACGGTCGTGGCCGGACCCTGGTCGAGCAGGAACGCGGAGAAGGGCGCGAACAGCGCGAAGCCGAGCAGGCTGCGGCCATCGCGCAGGTTGCGCAGTTCGGCCGACTTGATCGCCAGCATTGCCGCCAGCAGGGCGCAGCCGGTGTCGCGGCCGAAGTGCATGCCGGATTGCCAGTACACCGCCGCCAGCATCGCCAACAGCAACAACAGGCGCAGCGGCGGCGGGGTGGCGTTGCGCCAGGCCAGGGCAATCGTCAGCAAGGCCGAGGCGGCGAACACCGTGGCCAGCAGCGCGGGCAATTGCAGCAGCAGCGGCAGCAGGCACAGCGCGGTGGTCGCGGCCAGCCAGGCGCGGCTGCGCGAGGAGAGGGCAGGCGACTCACGCATGCGGCAGCAGCGCCAGTGCGCGCAGGCATTCGTGGCGATGCTGCGGCCCGCGCGCCGGACCCAGCGGCGGCGAGCCGGGCAGGTTCAGGCGGTAGCGGCGGCCTTCGCGTTCGGCCTCGTCGACCCAACGCGCCAGACGGGCGATGCGGCGCTCGTAGGGCAGGCCGGCCAGCGCGCGCCAATCCAGCCGCACATCCACGCCGGTGGGTTGTTCGTATTCGCGCACCAGCAGGCTGTCGCGCCGTGCCGAGTGCTTCCAGGCGATCGCGCGGCGCGCATCGCCCACCCGGTAGGGACGCAACTGATGCAGTTCCTCGCCTTGCGCGTGTAGGCGGGTGCGGGTGGGGTCGCCTTCGCCCGTCGGCAGCGGTGGGCCGTCGCTCTCGGGCGTGGGATAGACCAGCAGCGGGACGTCTGGCCACAGCCACGACCAGGCGCGCACCAGGCCGAGCGGGTGGGTGGTGGACAGGCGCAGGCGGCCGATGTCGAGCCAGCCGCGTTGCGGCGTGGCAAGCAGCAGTTCCGGCGCGCGGTCGTCGGCACTGCCGAGCGAGCACCAGGTTTCGTCATCCGGATGGCGCAGGTGCAGGCCCGGGCGCGTGCGCGCATCGCGTGCCGCGAACACCAGGCGCAGATGCAGCGGCGTGCCCGCCGCCACCGGATCGGCCGACAAGGCGCTGAGCTCGAGGCCGGACAACTGCAGGTGGGCCATGATCGCGCTGGCAATGGCCGCTGCGCCGAGCAGCAGGGCCAGCAGCAGGGCCGGGTTGTTGTTGTAGTTCAACGCGCCCAGCAGCATCACCATCAGCAGCACGCCGACGAAGGCGCCGAAAGGCGTCGGCAGCACGTAGATGCGCCGGCGGTCCAGGCGCACGGGCAGGTACTCCGGCGTGCGCGGCCGCGCCAGCAGTGCCAGCCGGCGCCATCGGCCGGGCAGCTCCGCCGGGCTCAATGGCGCGCTCCGCGGGCGCAGGCGTGACGAACGCGGGACATCAATCGACCGGCACGCTGTGCAGGATCTTCTTGGCCAGGGCCGGGCCGGAGACGCTTTCGGCCTCGGCCACCAGGCGATGCCCGGCGACCGCTTCGAACAGTGCCTGGATGTCGTCGGGCAGCACGTGGCTGCGGCCCAGCAGCAGCGCATAGGCCTTGGCGGCGCGCAGCAGGGCGATGCCGGCGCGTGGCGACAGGCCCACGCGCACGCCCGCGTACTGCCGGCTGCGCGCCAGCAGGGCCTGCACGTAGTGGATCAGCGCATCGCTGGCATGCACTTGTTCCACCGCCCGGCGCAGGGTCAGCACGTCCTGGTCGCCCAGGCAGGGCATGGCCTGGGCGATCAGGTCGCGGCGATCGCTGCCGCTGAGCAGGGCGCGTTCGGATTCGGCATTGGGATAGCCCAGCGTCAGGCGCAGCAGGAAGCGGTCCAGTTGCGAGTCCGGCAAGGGGAAGGTGCCGGAGAGATCGACCGGGTTCTGCGTGGCGATCACGAAGAACGGCTCGGGCAGCGGATGGGTGTGGCCGTCGATGGTCACCTGGTGCTCGGCCATCGCCTCCAGCAGCGCGCTCTGCGTGCGCGGCGGGGCGCGGTTGATTTCATCGGCGAGCAGCACCTGGGTGAACACCGGGCCCGGATGGAACTGGAAGCTGCGCGCCTGGGCGTCGTAGATCGAGACGCCGAGCACATCGGCGGGCAACAGGTCGGAGGTGAACTGGACGCGCTGGAAGCCCAGGCCCAGACTGGAGGCCAATGCATGCGCCAGCGTCGTCTTGCCCAGCCCGGGCAGGTCCTCGATCAGCAGATGTCCGCCGGAGAGCAGGGCCACGAAGGCCAGGCGCACTTCGTGCGACTTGCCCAGCAGCAGCGAATTGACTTGCTGTTGGGCCTGGCGCAGCGCTTCGCGCAGTGCATCGGTTAGCATTTCCGTCGCATGTGGCGGTGTCGACATCACGTTCCCGGTTCAATGAAGGATTGAGTGCTGAGGCAATGCAGGGAGAACAGCGCGCGCATCGCAACTTCGTGATCCTGTGGACACTGTTGACTGCCGTCAAGGTGGTCATCGCTGCCCGGCTGCCGCTTTTCGTCGACGAGGCCTTCTATTGGCAAGAAGGCCGGCACCTGGCGGCGGCCTATTCCGACCTGCCCGGCGTGACCGCCTGGCTGACCCGCCTGGGCACGGCGATCGGCGGCCAGCACGTGCTGGCGGTGCGCCTGCCTTTCCTTTTCATCGCCTCGCTGCTGCCCTGGCTGATCGCCCACACCGCGCGGCGCTGGTTCGGCGGCACCTGCGGCTGGCAGGCCGGCAGCCTGGCCCTGCTGATGCCGCTGTCGGCCACGCTGGGCATCCTCGCCGTGCCCGACGTGCCGATGGCGCTGGCCGCGCTGCTGTGCCTGGACGCCGGTGCGCGGCTGTTGCGCGAGATCGAGGCCGGCAGCGCCCTGCAGCTGGCCTGCGGGTTGATGATCGGCGCGACCAGCCATTACCGCTTCGCCGGCGTGATCGGGGTCGGTTTCATCGCCTTGGCGGTGTTGCCGCAGGGGCGCTCGATCCTGCGCGACCCGCGGATCTGGATCGCCCTCAGCGCCGGCCTGCTGGCCTGGCTGCCGCTGCTGCTGTGGAACACCGACCATGACGAAGCGGGCCTGCGCTTCCAGTTGATCGACCGCCATCCGTGGAAGTTCCAGTGGACCGGCTTCCAGTTCCTGCTGGTGCAGACCTTGATGGTCACGCCGCTGCTGGCCTTGGCCATGCTGCGGGTAGCCATCGCCGGGACCCGCACCGGCGGCGGGGTGCGCGCGCAGTGGCGTTATTTCGGCCTGGTCGGCGGCGTGTCGACCGTGGCGATCTTCGGCCTGGGCTTCTTCAGCGACGCCGAGCGCATCAGTTTCCATTGGCCGCTGCCCGGCTACCTGGCCCTGCTGGTGGCCGTGCCGGTGATCCTGATGCGCTGGCCGCGGCGCTGGCGGCGGGCCACCTGGATCATGGCCCTGCTCGGCATGCTGTGCGCCTACGGCTACTACCTCGCCGTCTCGGTGCCGACGCTGCGCGAACAGGCGGCGGGGCAGAAGTTCTATCCGCGCAACTTTGCCGGCTGGAACCCCCTGGCGCGCGCGGTGCGCGAAGAAATGGCGACGATGCCGCCGGGCAGCCGCGTGCTGGCCGGCAACTTCAAGGTCGGCGCCGAGCTTGGCTTCGCCCTGGGCGATGCCGACATCGAAGTGCTGCAGGCACCGTTGAACGACAAGCACGGCCGCAGCGCGCAGCTGGCGCTGTGGGGGCTGCTCGCGCCGGCCGAACGCACGGGGCCGCGGCTGCTGGTGCTCTCGCCCAGCGACCAGCGTTACCGCGACCTGCTGCAGCGCTACCACGAGGTCTGCGCGCAGGTCGGCCCGCTGCCGCCGCCGGTGCGCCAGGTCAGTACCGACCATGGCTACCAGCGCTTCCTGCTGTTCCGCCTGCCGGCCGCGCGCCAGGCCGGCCCTTGCGCGACGCCGGCCATGGCCTGGGTCGATGCGCCGTTGCCGGGCGAGGCGGTGGGCGAGACGGTCCAGGTGCGCGGCTGGGCGTTCAAGGACGGCGTGGGCCTGCGCGGCGTGGAGATCCTGGTCGATGGCCGCGTCGCCGGCACCGCTCGCTATGGCGATGTGCTCGACGTGCGTCCGCACTGGCCGATGAGCAACGACCCGCAGCACCCGCACGTGGCTTTCCGCGCCAGCGTGGATACCCGCGCGCTGGCGCCGGGCCGGCACTGGCTGGGGCTGCGCCTGCACGGCCACGACGGCAGCGTCGAGGAATGGTGGGAGCAACCGTTCGAGATCCCGCGGCGATGACGCTTTCGGGGACAATGCGCGGCATGACTGCCGAAACCGCATCGCCTGCGGCACCCGAAAACCCCTTGCGCATTGCCGTCATCGTGCCTTGCCACGATGAAGCGGCGACCATTGCCAAGGTCGTCGGCGATTTCGCCATGGCGCTGCCCGGCGCGGCGATCCACGTGCTCGACAACAACTCCGGCGATGCCACCGCCGAGCGCGCGCGCCGCGCCGGTGCCGTGGTGCGCACCGTGTCGCTGCAGGGCAAGGGCAATGTCGTGCGGCGTGCCTTCGCCGACATCGATGCCGACGTCTATGTGCTGGTCGATGGCGACGACACCTACGAAGCGGCGGCCGCGCCGGCCCTGGTCGCGCGGCTGCTGGACGATGGCCTGGACATGGTCGTCGGCGCGCGCCGCGACCAGGCCCAGGCCGCGTACCGCCCGGGCCACCGCTTCGGCAACCGGCTGCTCACGCGCTGCGCCGGAATGCTGTTCGGCCGCAGCTTCGAGGACATGCTGTCCGGCTACCGCGTGTTCTCGCGCCGCTACGTGAAGTCCTTCGCCGCGCACGCGCACGGCTTCGAAACCGAAACCGAACTGGCGGTGCATGCCTTGCAATTGCGCATGCCGGTGGCCGAGGTCGCCACCCACTACGGCGCGCGGCCGCAGGGCTCGCAAAGCAAACTCAATACCTGGCGCGATGGTTGGCGCATCCTGCTGACCATCTTCAAGTTGTTCAAGGCCGAGCGGCCGCTGCTGTTCTTCTCGGTGGGCTTCGCCGCCTGCGTGCTGGCTTCGCTCGGCCTGTCGATTCCACTGCTGGAAACCTACGTCCAGACCGGGCTGGTGCCGCGTTTTCCCACCGCGATCCTGTGCGTGGCGCTGATGCTGCTCGGCTTCCTGCTGCTGGCCTGCGGCTTGATCCTGGACACGGTCACGCGCGGGCGGGTGGAAGCCAAGCACCTGGCGTACCTGTCCGTGCCGAGAACGGGCGCGCGCGTTTGAACCGGGCGAACGTGGCCGCCGCCGCGGTGCCGGGTCTGCGCGCGCGCATCGGCTCGGTATTGCGCGCGCGCCTGGCCTTCGATTCGCGCGCCAACGCGATCTTCGCCTGCGTCGCGGCCTGCCTGCTGTGCGGGCTGTGGTCGCTGTGGCGCGGCCAGGACAGCAACTGGGACCTGCGCAACTACCACCTCTACAACGGCTATGCCGCACTTCATGGCCGCCTTGGCCTGGACCTGGCGGCGGCGCAGATGCAGAGCTATTTCAACCCGGCGCTCGATCTCCTGCAGTACGGCCTGATGACCGCGCTGCCGGCGCCGTTGGCCGGCTTCCTGATCGGCGCCTGGCACGGGCTGGTGTTTGCCCTGGTCGCCGCCATCGCCTGGCGAGTGCTGGCCGACGACCCGCGGCGCGCGGTGCGGGTGCCCTGGCTGGCCTTCGCCGGCCTGTTCACCGCCGCCTTCTTTTCCGAGCTGGGCAACAGCATGGGCGACAACAGCACGGCGGTGCCGGTGCTGGGCGCGCTGGCGCTGGTGTTGTCCGCGCAGGCACAGGCGCGGGCCGGCCGCGGCGCCCTGGTGCGCTGGCTGCTGGCCGGCGTGCTGCTGGGCCTGGCGGTGGCGTTCAAGCTCACCAACGCGTTGTACGCGGTGGCCCTGGGCGTGGCCGCACTGTGCGACGGCGCCCGCTGGCGCGGTCGCCTGGGCGGGACCGCCGCGATGACGCTGGCCGCGCTGGCGTGCTTTGCGATCATCGGCGGGCCCTGGTTCTTCCGCGTCTGGGAGACCTTCGGCAATCCGCTGTTCCCGCAGTTCAATGCCTGGTTCCGCTCGCCGTTGGCGCTGCCGCTGTCGCTGGCCGACACGCGCTGGCTGCCGCGCGGCGTCGGCGAATGGCTGGCCTGGCCGATGGTCTTTTCCTTGCGGCCGCAGCGGGTCAGCGACCTGGCCTTGCCGCAGTTCGGCTGGGCGGCGCTGTACCTGCTGGCGGTGGTGGGTATCGCATGGCGGCTGCTGCTTCGGCGCGCGCCGGCCGAACGCGGCGCCGCGGTGCCGGCCGCGCGCGTACTGCTGGTGTTCTTCGTCGTCGCCTATGGGCTGTGGCAACTGACTTTCAGCATCCATCGCTACCTGGTCCCCATCGAGGTCCTGCTGCCCTTGCTGCTGTGGTGGGCATGGCCGCGCTGGCTGCCGGCGGCTACCTTGCGCTGGCGCCTGCCGCTGTTGGTGCTGCTGGCCCTGCACGTAATGGTGGCAGCGCGGGACTGGGGCCATGCGGCCTGGCGCCAGCCGGCCTTCGCCATTGCCGCGCCGACGATGCCCGCGCCGCGCGACAGCGTGGTGGTGCTGGTGGGCAGCGAGCCGCAGGCGTGGCGGGTGGCGCTGCTGCCGCCGGCCGCGGTGTATCTGTCGGCCGGTTCGAACTTTCCCGCGTCGCCGGGTTACCAGGCGCGGGCGCAGGAGATGCTCGCCGGGCGCCGCGATCGCTATGCGATGTTGCATGCCACGGTGGACCGCGGGGCCGAGCGAATCGCGCGGTTGAACGCCTGGGCCCGGCGCCTGGGCTGGGCCGACCAGCCCGGCTGTGCGCGGTTGCGCTGGCTCACGCGCAAGGGCTTGCGGGCCCGGCTCGACGAGCGCCAGCCAGGGCAATGCCTGCTGGCGCCGCGGCCGAACGCCGTGCTTGATGAGGCCGCTGCCGATGTCGCCACCCGGGCCGCCGCGGCCGCGCCGCTGGCTACGCTGGGATGGGCGCTGGACGAGGCCAGCTGCCAACGCCTGCCGGCGCGGATCGGCGCCGATGCCCATCCGTACCAGTGGTGCCGCCTGCAGCCGTTGCGTTGACCCCGGCTCAGGGCACCGCAAAGCCGGCCAGGCGCAGCAGCCGCGCCGTGGCGATCAGCGGCAGGCCGACCAGGGCGGTGGGGTCGCGCGAATCGATGGCCTCGAACAGGCTGATGCCCAGGCCCTCGCACTTGAAGCTGCCGGCGCAGTCCAGCGGCGATTCGGCATGCAGGTAGCGCTCGATCTCGTCGGCCGACAAGGTGCGGAAATGGACCTCGGTCAGGTCGTTGGCCAAGTGGAGCGCCGTGGGACCGGCCAGGCAGACCGACGTATGGAAATGCACCGAACGGCCCGACATCGCCGACAATTGCGCAACCGCGGCGGCGAAGCTGCCGGGTTTGCCCAGCGGCAGCCCGTCCAGCTCGGCGACCTGGTCCGAGCCGAGCACCCAGGCGCCGTCGGCCGCCAGCGCCTGGGCCTTGGCTTGCGCCAGGCGCTGGGCCAGCGCGGCGGGAGCCTCGCCGGCGTGGGGCGTCTCGTCGACCTCCGGCCGCGCCTGGGTGAAGGGCAGGCCCAGGCGGGCCAGCAGTTCGCGCCGGTAGGCGGAGGTGGAGGCGAGGATCAGGCGCGGCATCGGTGATTCCATTCAGGCAAGGCGGCGAGTCTGGCCGCGCGCAGGGGAGCGGACAACCCGGGTCCGGGCGATTTGACAGGACTCGCCGGCATCCTTAACATTCTGCGGCTTATGTCCGCAAACGTTCCCGAACAGCTGGATGCTTGGCGGATGGTCGCGGCGCGCAGGTGCTTCGATGGCAGCCTGCCGCTGTCGGCGATGGCCCGCTTGCGCGACAGCCTGGTCGATACCGAAGGCGAGGCGAAGTATTCGCTCGAGTTCGGCCAGGACGATGTGTTGAAGGTGCCTTTTGTCGAGTTGCATGTCGAGACGGCGCTGCCGCTGGAATGCCAGCGCAGTCTGCAGCGTTTCCTGCACCCGGTGAAGATCGCCCTGCGCCTCGGGCTGATCCGCAACGAGGCCGAGGAGGACGCGCTGCCGCCGGATTACGAGGCGCTGCTGGTGCCCGAAGACGGCATGCTGCGGCCGGCGGACCTGGTCGAGGACGAGCTCGTGCTGGCCGTGCCGGTGGTGCCGGTTGCGCCGGACAGCGGCGAGGTCCAGTCCGAGTGGCCGGCCAGCACTGAAGAATTGGACAAGGCGAGCCCGTTCGCGGCGCTGGCCCAGTTGAAGAAGCAATAACCGCTGCCTGTCGGGGCGGGAAACCAGAAAGTCGAAGCGGGCGCGCAGCCTGTGCGACGAAACAACGAAGTAAACGAACCGAGTTTGGAGCAATCCCATGGCTGTGCAGAAATCCCGTGTTACCCCGTCCCGCCGCGGCCAGCGCCGTTCGCACGACGCCCTGACCGCCAAGCAGCTGTCCACCGATCCGACCAGCGGCGAGATCCATCTGCGCCACCACGTGACCGCTGACGGTTACTATCGCGGCAAGAAGGTCATCGCCACCAAGACCTCGGCGGTCGAAGAAGATTGATTCGTGATGCCCGCCGCTGCGCGGTGGGCCAAGCGCCTTCTTCCAGGGCCGCGCGTTCTTGTGCGGCCCTCATGCAACAGGAACCGGTATGAGCAAGCGGATCTACTCCAGAATCGCGGGCACGGGCAGTTATTTGCCCGAGAAGATGCTGACCAACGACGACCTGGCCAAGATCGTCGACACCAGCGATGAGTGGATCCGCAGCCGGACCGGTATCACCGAGCGGCATATCGCCGCCGACGACCAGACCACCTCGGACCTGGCCTTCTTCGCGGCCACCCGGGCGATGGAAGCGGCCGGCGTGCAGGCCGCCGACCTCGACCTGATCGTCGTCGGCACGACCACGCCGGACCTCATCTTCCCGTCCACCGCCTGCCTGCTGCAGGCGCGCCTGGGCGCGGTCGGCTGTGGGGCGATGGACGTCAACGCGGCCTGCTCGGGCTTCGTCTACGCCCTGAGCGTGGCCGACAAGTTCATCCGCTGCGGCGACGCGCGCACCGTCCTGGTGATCGGCGCCGAGACCCTGACCCGCATCGTCGACTGGACCGACCGCACCACCTGCGTGCTGTTCGGCGATGGCGCCGGCGCGGTCGTGCTCAAGGCCGATGAAGAAACCGGCATCCTCAGCACCCACCTGCATGCCGACGGCAGCAAGAAGGAACTGCTGTGGGACCCGGTCGGCGTCTCCAGCGGTTTCGGCGAGAACGGCCAGGGCAAGATCCTGATGAAGGGCAACGACGTGTTCAAGTACGCCGTCAAGGCCCTGGACTCGGTCGTCGACGAGACCCTGGAGGCCAATGGCCTGGGCAAGCACGACCTGGACTGGCTGATCCCGCACCAGGCCAACCTGCGCATCATCGAAGCCACGGCCAAGCGCCTGGACCTGTCGATGGACCAGGTGGTGGTGACCGTGGACAAGCACGGCAACACCTCGTCCGCATCGGTGCCGCTGGCCCTGGATACGGCGGTGCGTTCGGGCCGCGTGCAACGCGGCCAGCTGGTGCTGCTGGAAGCCTTCGGCGGTGGTTTCACGTGGGGTTCGGCGCTGCTGCGCTATTGATCCGGCGGCAGTCGCCCCGCGTTCGTACCGCTTGGCGTTACGCGCGGTGCCTGCTCCCCCACCGGAGCCTGCTTCACAGGAGTACCTCCATGGCAGAACCCATCGTCATCGACGGGCAGCGCGCCTGGCTCAAGCAGTACGGGGAAGGCAGCCGTGCGCTGGCCCTGGGCACGCTGAGCTTCATCGCGCGCCGCTTCCATCTCGACGCATTGCGCCCACCCCCACACCGCAGCGGCGTCGCAGCGCGCGACGTGGAAGCGCGCCGCATCGCCGAACTGCGCGCACAGGCGGTGAACGTGCCGCAGGTGCTGGGGAGCGGGCGCACCGCGCTGGTGCTCAGCGACAATGGCCGCTCGCTGGCCGCCTGCCTGCGCGAAGCCGACGACGCCGGCCGCGATGTGCTCGTGCGGCACGCCCTCAACGCCATCGCCGGCTCGCACGCGCAAGGCGCCTATTTCGGCCAGCCGCTGCCGCGCAACATGACCTTCGACGGCCAGGCCATCGGCTTCCTCGATTTCGAAGAAGACCCGCTCGAAGTCATGGACCTGTCGCAGGCCCAGGCGCGCGACTGGCTGATGTTCGGCTACGGCGTGGCCAAGTACTACGAGCGCCGCCTGCCGGTATTGCAGCAGATGCTGGCCGAGGCGATGTGCGGGGAGGGCGCGCCGGTGGTCGAGCACGCCCACGCCGTCACCGGGCGCCTGCGCACCATGGCGCGGCTGCTGCGCCTGGGCCGCTCGGCGCGCGCGCTGGCGCATTCGATCCTGGTGATCCACGCCGCCACGACCTTCAGCGTGCTGCTGGTCGCCGCCCTGTGCGTGGACTGGTTCGCCGACGGCGAGCTGGACATGCTGAAACTCCTGAGCTGACCGGCTTACCTTCTCCCGCAAGCGGGGCTGGTCTACTTTTTCTTCTCCCGCAAGCGGGAGAAGAGAGCCCGAAGGGCAGCTGATGGCGCCCAACGGTGCCCGCGAAGGGCACTGCCTCCATACCGTTGCATACGCGCCAGTACAGACGCTGGGGCGATTTCACCCGTATGATCGCCGCTCGTTTTCGCAGACCCCCTCCGCGCGTGACCGAAAATACCCTCGCTTTCGTCTTCCCCGGCCAGGGCTCCCAGTCGCTGGGCATGCTGGCCGAACTGGCCGAGTTGCACCCGCAGATCCGCGAGACCTTCGCCGAAGCATCGGAAGGTGCCGGCGTCGACCTGTGGGCGCTGTCGCAGGGCGGCCCGGAGGAAATGCTCAACCGCACCGAATACACCCAGCCGGCGCTGCTGGCCGGTGGCGTGGCGCTGTGGCGGTTGTGGCAGTCGCGCCAGGGCGCGCAGCCGGCGGTACTGGCCGGCCACAGCCTGGGCGAGTACACCGCGCTGGTCGCGGCCGGCGCGTTGACGCTGCGTGATGGCGCCCACCTGGTGCGCCTGCGCGGCCAGCTGATGCAGGACGCCGCACCGGCGGGCGTCGGTGCGATGGCCGCGGTGCTGGGCGCCGAAGACGCCGTGGTCGCCGAGGTCTGCGCACAGGCCGCCGGCAGCCAGGTCGTGGTGCCGGCCAACTTCAATTCCCCCGGCCAGATCGTCATCGGCGGCGACGCGGCGGCGGTCGATCGCGCGATCGCGCTGCTGGCCGAGCGCGGCGTGCGCAAGGCGGTCAAGCTGGCCGTCAGCGTGCCCTCGCATACCCCGCTGATGCGCGAAGCCGCCAACCGCCTGGCCGAAGCCATGGCCGGCCTGGACTGGCGCGCGCCGCGCCTGCCGGTGGTGCAGAACGTCGATGCGCGCGTGCACGAGGGCATCGATTCGATCCGCCAGGCCCTGGTCGAACAGCTCTACCTGCCGGTGCAGTGGACCTCCTGCGTGCAGGCGCTGGCCGCGCGCGGCGCCACCCGGGTGGCCGAGTGCGGCCCGGGCAAGGTGTTGTCCGGCCTGATCAAGCGCATCGACAAGTCGCTCGATGCGCGCCCACTGGCCACGCCCGCCGACTTCGAAACCGCGCTGGCCGATTGGGCTGCCTGAGCCGACGCGGCGTGCGCGCGCCCGCGCGCATGCTGGCGACGGCCACGCCTCCGCCCTCCGTCTCCATTGCCCGCCTCCAATGAGGAAACAAAGATGAGCAAGCCCCTGCAGGGAGAAATCGCGCTGGTCACCGGCGCCAGCCGTGGCATTGGCGCGGCGATCGCCGACGAACTGGCCGCCCAGGGCGCCACCGTGATCGGCACCGCCACTTCCGCCGCCGGCGCCCAGGCGATCGGCGAACGCCTGTCCGCCGCCGGCGGCCATGGCCGCGAACTCAACGTCACCGACGCCGCCTCGATCGAGGCGCTGATCGAGGCGATCGCCAAGGAATTCGGCCCGATCTCCATCCTGGTCAACAACGCCGGCATCACCCGCGACAACCTGCTGATGCGGATGAAGGAAGAGGACTGGCAGGCCATCCTCGACACCAACCTCAGCAGCGTGTTCCGCACCAGCAAGGCGGTGATGCGCGGCATGATGAAGGCGCGCAAGGGCCGCATCGTCAACATCGCCTCGGTCATTGGCGTCACCGGCAATGCCGGGCAGGCCAACTACGCGGCGGCCAAGGCCGGCATCATCGGTTTTTCCAAGTCGCTGGCCAAGGAAATCGGTTCGCGCGGCGTCACCGTCAACGTGGTCGCGCCCGGCTTCATCGACACCGACATGACGCGTGCGCTGCCCGAAGAACAGCGTACCGCGCTGCTGGAGCAGATCGCGCTCGGCCGCCTCGGCGAGCCGGCCGACATCGCACGTGCGGTGGCGTTCCTGGCCGGGCCTTGCGCCAGCTACATCACCGGCGAGACCCTGCACGTCAACGGCGGCATGTACATGCCCTGATGCGTGTGGCGCAGGGACGCGCTAAGTGGTTGAATGGCCGGGGTTTGTATTGCAATGCAAGGCTCCGGTGGTTTCCACTACACTATCCAACGCGGCCATCGCAGCCCGATGGCGTTTTTTTGAACCACCACTACTCCATCTGGAGCGATATCCAATGAGCACCATCGAAGAACGCGTCAAGAAAATCGTCGTCGAACAGCTTGGCGTCAAGGAAGAGGAAGTCACCAACAGCGCATCGTTCGTCGATGACCTGGGTGCGGACTCGCTGGACACCGTCGAACTGGTGATGGCGCTCGAAGAAGAGTTCGAGTGCGAAATCCCGGACGAAGAAGCCGAGAAGATCACCTCGGTGCAGCAGGCGATCGACTACGTCAAGGCTCACGTCAAGAGCTGATGCGTTTTCCTGGCCGCGGGCAGTGGATACGTCCCCGCTCGCGTGCCGAATACTCATGGGGCCGCTTCAGCGGCCCCGTGTTTATCGAATACGGCGCCGCTTCAGCGGCTCTGTGTTTATCGAATGCGGCGCCGCTTCAACGGCTCTGTGTTCATGACGCGCCCGTCGCGGCGCCGTCATCGTGTTGCAGTCAACGCCAGCGTCAATCCGCAAGGTATCGGGCAGGAGATCCACAATGAGTCGTCGTGTTGTCGTGACCGGCATGGGCATGGTGTCGCCGCTGGGCAATGACCTGGCCAGCAGTTGGGACGGGATCGTCAATGGACGTTCCGGCATCGGCCCGATCACCCACATCGATGCATCGCAGTTCACCACCCGTATCGCCGGCGAAATCCGCGATTTCGATCCCACCCTCTACGCGTCCGCCAAGGACGTGAAGAAGATGGACACCTTCATCCATTACGGCATCGGCGCGTCCTTCATGGCGATGGACGATGCCGGGCTGGAAGTCACCGAGAAAAACGCCGAACGCATCGGCGCCATCCTCGGCTCGGGCATCGGTGGCCTGTATGGCATCGAGGAACAGACCATCAAGTTCCACGAAGGCGGCGCGCGCAAGATTTCGCCGTTCTACGTGCCCAGCACCATCATCAACATGCTTCCCGGCCAGGTCAGCCTGATCAAGGGCATCAAGGGCCCGACGTTCTCGGCGGTCTCGGCCTGCGCCACCTCCAACCACTCCATCGGCACGGCGCTGCGCATGATCCAGCACGGCGACGCCGATGTGATGCTGGCCGGCGGTGCCGAACGCGGTTCTTCGCCCACCTCCATCGGCGGCTTCTGCTCGATGAAGGCCATGTCCACCCGCAACGACGACCCGGCCAGGGCGTCGCGTCCGTGGGACAAGGAGCGCGATGGCTTCGTCCTCGGCGACGGTGCCGGCGTGCTGGTGCTGGAAGAATACGAACACGCCAAGGCCCGCGGCGCGCGCATCTATGCCGAGTTGATCGGCTTTGGCGCCAGCTCCGACGCCTACCACATGACCGCGCCGAGCGAAGACGGCGAGGGCGCCGCGCGCAGCATGCTGGCGGCCATCCGCGACGCCAGGATCAACCCCGAGGAAGTGGACTACCTCAACGCGCACGGCACCTCGACGCCGCTCGGCGACCTCGCCGAGACCCTGGCGATGAAGCGCGCGCTGGGCGACCACGCCTACAAGGCAATGATCAGCTCGACCAAGTCGATGACCGGCCACCTGCTCGGCGCGGCCGGCGGCGTGGAGGCGATCTTCTCGGTGATGGCGATCCACACCGGCATCATCCCGCCGACCATCAACCTCGAAGAACCCGGCGAAGGCTGCGACCTGGACTACGTGCCCAACGTGGCCCGCGAGAAGAAGATCGACGTGGCCATGTCCAACGGCTTCGGCTTCGGCGGCACCAACGGCACCTTGCTGTTCCGCCGGCTCTGATGCCGCCACGCGCGCGCCGCGAGCGGGCGCGCGCACTGCGCGGCGTCCGCCCGGACGCCGCGTCCTGATCCCGCGGCAGCCCCGGCCTCCCGGGGCCGCCTGTCCGAGTGCCTGACCATGCCGACGCTGCCGCTGGCCGCCGAGATCGACCTGCTGGCCCTGCATCGCCTGGCTCCGGCGCGCTATCCCGCCCTGTTCGAATCCACCGCCCACGGCACCGTGCACGGGCGCTGGGACCTGCTGCTGCTGGCCGCCGGCGAGCAGTTGCAACTGGGCGCCGATGGCGTCACCCGCAACGCCGAGGGCAGCCCGCTGCAAGGCGATTTCCTGGCCCTGCTCGACGCTGCGTGGGCCGCTGCGCGGCAACCGGCCCGCGTCGATCCCGCGTTGCCCTTCTGCGGCGGCTGGGCGCTGCTGCTGGACTACGAACTGGCCGGGCAGATCGAACCGATCCTCGAATTGCCGGCCCGCGGCGACGGCCTGCCCGTGGCGCTGGCGCTGCGCTGCCCGGCGGCGATCCTGCGCGATCGCCTCGATGGCCGCTGCATCGCCGTGGCCGAGCCCGGCTACGAGGCGCTGCTGCAGACCCTGGCCGACGACGTGGCCGCCGCGGCCGCGTTGCCGCCGCTGCGGCCCTGGCGCGCGCCGATCGCGCTGCAGGAAGACGACCCGGCGCACTTCACCGGCAATGTCGAACGCGTGCTCGACTACCTGCGTGCCGGCGATGTGTTCCAGGCCAATATTTCCCGCGCCTGGTCGGCGGGCTTCGACGCCGCGCTCGATCCGGCCGCGCTGTTCCAGCGCCTGCGCCAGGCCAACCCGGCACCGTTCGCCGGGCTGTTCGTGGCGGCCGGGCGCGCGGTGGTCAGCTCCTCGCCCGAGCGCCTGGTATCGGTGCATGGCCAGCGCGTGGAAACCCGGCCGATCGCCGGCACCCGGCCGCGCTTTGCCGGCGACGACGATGCCGCGCGCATCCGCGAGCTGGTCGGCCATCCCAAGGAGCGTGCCGAGCACGTGATGCTGATCGACCTGGAGCGCAACGACCTCGGCCGCGTCTGCCGTGCCGGTACGGTCGAAGTGGACGAACTGATGTCGGTCGAAAGCTACGCCCACGTCCACCACATCGTCAGCAACGTGCGCGGCGTGTTGCGCGACGGCGTCAGCCCGGGCGCGGTGATCGCCGCGGTGTTTCCCGGCGGCACCATTACCGGCTGCCCGAAAGTGCGCTGCATGCAGATCATCGCCGAGCTCGAGGGCGAGGCGCGCGGTGCCTATACCGGTGCGTTCGGCTGGCTGGGCAGCGACGGCGACATGGACCTCAACATCCTCATCCGCACCGCCGAAGTGGCCGCTGCCACGGTGCGTTTCCGTACCGGCGCCGGCATCGTGGTCGATTCGCTGCCGGATCGCGAACTGGACGAGACCCGCGCCAAGGCGCGCGGGCTGCTGCGCGCGCTGGACGCAGCGTGAGCATGGGCGGCTTCGGCCGGCGGGGCGGGCGCGGTATCCTGCGCGACTGGTGAATGACCGAGGTGGCCGTGGCTGGGGCGAAACGTGGATGTCTGAGCGTGCTGGCGCTGTTGCTGGCGCTGGCGGTGCTGGCAGCGGGCGTGGCCGCCTGGCTGTGGCAGGACCATGCGCGCTTCGCGCAGACGCCGCTGTCGGCACAGGCGCAAAGCGTGGTCGTGGCCCGGGGCGATTCGGTGCGCGGCGTGCTGCGCAAGCTCCGCGCGGCCGGCGTGGGCGCCGGCCATGACTGGAACTGGCTGCTGCTGTCGCGCCAGGTCGGCGCCGCCGGCCACATCAAGGTCGGCGAGTACGCACTGCAACCGCCGCTGAGCCCGCGCGAACTGCTCGAGCGCATGCGCGATGGCCGCATCATCCAATACCGCCTCACCATCGTCGAAGGCTGGAACATCCGCCAGCTGCGCGCCGCGCTCAATGCCGCCTCGCCCTTGCAGCACCTCAGCGCCGACCTCGACGATGCCGCGCTGATGGCCAGGCTGGGCTTCCCCGGCCAGCATCCGGAAGGGCGCTTCCTGCCCGAAACCTATCTCTACCAGCGCGGCGACAGCGACCTGGACGTGCTCGCCCGCGCGCACAAGGCGATGGCCGCGACGCTGGCTGCGGCCTGGGCGCGCCGCGCCGACAACCTGCCGCTGCGCAGCGCCGACGAGGCGCTGGTACTGGCTTCGATCGTCGAGAAGGAAACCGCCCTGGCCGCCGAGCGCCCGCAGATCGCCGGCGTGTTCGTGCGCCGCCTGCAGCTGGGCATGAAGCTGCAGACCGACCCGACGGTGATCTACGGCATCGGCAGCAGCTACGACGGCAACATCCGCCGCCGCGACCTGGATACCGACACGCCCTACAACACCTACACGCGCACCGGCCTGACGCCCACGCCGATCGCCATGCCCGGGCGCGCGGCGCTGGAGGCGGCGGTGCAGCCGGCGCCGGGCCAGGCGCTGTACTTCGTGGCGGTTGGCGATGGCAGCGGCGCGCACGTGTTCTCCGACACCTATGCCGCGCACAGCGCCGCGGTGGCGCGCTACCTGCAGCGCAGCCGCGCGCCGGCCGAAGCGGTGCCCACGCCATGAGCCCGGCAGTGCTGCAGCATCCGCGTTTCATCAGCCTGGAAGGCGGCGAGGGTGCGGGCAAGAGCACGGCGATCGCGGCGATCCGCGACTGCCTGCAGGCACATGGCCACGAGGTCGTGCTGACCCGCGAACCCGGCGGCACGCCGCTGGCCGAGCGGATCCGCGAGCTGGTGCTCAACCACACCCCGTCACTGCCGGCGAGCGAGCCGCTCGCCGCCGAGGCCGAACTGCTGCTGGTGTTCGCCGCGCGCGCCCAGCACGTGCGCGAAGTGATCCGCCCGGCCCTGCAACGCGGGGCCTTCGTCGTCAGCGACCGCTTCACCGATTCCAGCTACGCCTACCAGGGCGAGGGCCGCGGGCTCGACCCGGCGTGGATCGCCGACCTCGAACGGCGTGCCGTCGGCCTGCAACCCGGGCTGACGCTGCTGCTCGACCTGGATGTCGGGATCGGCCGGGCACGCACCAGCGGCCGCGACCTGTGGCCCGACCGCATCGAAAGCGAGCACGAGGACTTCTTCCAGCGCGTGCGCGCCGGATTCCGCGCCCGCGCCCAGGCGCATCCGGAGCGCTTCCGGGTGATCGACGCCAACCAGCCGCCCATGGTGGTGGCCGCCGAGGTCGCCCGCGCGGTGGCGGTCTTCATCGGGGATACCGAGGCATGAGCGCGCCGTTCTCGCCCTGGCAGCAACGCGCCTACGACCAGACCGTGGCCGCGCTGGACGCCGGCCGCCTCGGCCATGGCCTGCTGATCTGCGGGCCGGCCGGGCTGGGCAAGCGCGAACTGGCGCTGCGCCTGGCCACGCATGTGCTGGCACAGAGCCCCGATCCGGCCGCACGGGCCCGCAGCGCGCAGCTGATCGCCGCCGGCACCCACCCGGACCTGCACCTGGTCTCGTTCATTCCCAACCGCACCGGCGACAAGCTGCGCACCGAGATCGTGATCGAGCAGATCCGCGAGGTGTCGCAGAAGCTGGCGCTGACGCCGCAATACGGCGTGGCCCAGGTGGTGGTGATCGACCCGGCCGACGCGGTCAACCGCGCCGCCTGCAACGCGCTGCTGAAGACCCTGGAAGAGCCGTCGCCCGGGCGCTATCTGTGGCTGCTGAGCGCCGAACCGGCGCGCCTGCCGGCCACGGTGCGCAGCCGTTGCCAGCGCCTGGAGCTGAAACTGCCGCCGCGCCAGGAAGCGTTGGCGTGGCTGAGCGCCGAGGGTTTCGACGCCGCGGCCGCCAGCGAAGCGCTAGACGCTGCGCGCGGCCACCCGGGCCTGGCCGCGCAATGGCTGCGCGACAACGGCCTGGCCTTGCGCCGCCAGGTCGCCGCCGACCTGGAGCAATTGGGCGCCGGCCGCGCCAGCGCGGTCGAGCTGGCCACCCGCTGGACCGGCGACGAACACGCCGACGCGCGCCTGCGTCACGCCGCCGACCTGGTATTGGCACAAGCCGGGCTCGGCTTGACCGAACCGGCGCGATTGCACAAGCTGGCCACCTGGTTCGACGCCGCCAACCGTACCCGCGACCTGTTGCGGACCACGGTGCGTGCCGATCTGGCGGTGGCGGAACTATTGCTTGCCTGGCGGGATGGGGACAGCCCGAAACGGGCGCCAGGGCAAAAAGGGGAAACACGATGAGTGCAACAAACGCGCGGCAGGGCATCCTGTCGCTGGCGGTCAAGGACAAGATGGCGCTCTACAGCGCCTATATGCCGTTCGTGAAGAACGGCGGCATCTTCGTGCCCACCCCCAAGCGCTACTTCCTCGGCGACGAGGTCTTCCTGCTGCTGACCCTGCCTGAATCCAGCGAGCGCCTGCCGGTGGCCGGCAAGGTGATCTGGGCCACGCCGGCCGGAGCGCAGGGCAATCGTGCCGCCGGCATCGGCGTGCAACTGGCCGATGGCCCGGAGGGCGAGGCGGTGCGCAATCGCATTGAAACGTTGTTGGCGGGGTTGCTTAGTTCGGATAAGCCGACGCATACGATGTGATTTTCGGGACTCGGGATTCCGGGATTCCGGGACTCGGGACTCGGGACTCGGGACTCGAAAAAGCCGAAGCCACCTTTCGGCAGACTCCCGCTGGTTTTCGCTTGACGCCGGGTACTCGCGAACGACCTGCTTTGCGAGTCCCGAGTCCCGAGTCCCGAGTCCCGAATCCCGAATCCCGAATCCCGAATCCCGAATCCCGAAATCTTGACGCCCCCACGATGTCCCCTATAATGAGCGGCTCGCGACATCGGGCGGTTAGCTCAGCGGTAGAGCATTGCCTTCACACGGCAAGGGTCGCAGGTTCGAACCCTGCACCGCCCACCATCTCGCGACAGTAAAGCCGGCCCGAGGGCCGGCTTTTTCGTGGTCGATCCCTGGGAGGGCGGTCGGCGCACGCTTCCCTGTGTTGTTTCCGTGGTTCCACTGCACCTGCGTATTCCGCAAGGACGATCCATGGCTCCCGCTACGCTGTTGGGCGTTGCCTTCCCTCCCTTTGCCGCGTTGTTCGGGGTGCTGTTCATGCGCCTGTTCCCGCGCCGCCTGAAGAAGATGCCCCTCGGCACCGGCCTGGCGTGCCTGCTGGTCGGTGGGGTGGGGGCGTGGGCGGTGATCGGCGATGTCGCCGCGGGCGTGGTGCATGTTCGCGCGCTGCGGTTTGGCACGCTGGAAACGAGTGCAGCGCGTTCGCCCTGGGTGTTCTGGGACGAGATCCTGTTGTTGTATGCGCTGTCGCTGGGGATCGCCGGCTTCGGTGTGGCGGTGATGGGTAGAACGTGGCGGCGGGCACGCCGGCGCTGAGCGCGCCGGGGATTTCCCTGCCGCATCGGCTCAGGCCGGCGCCTCGGATCGCGCCAATGCCGCCAGGCTTTCGCGCAACGCCTTGCGTCCTTCGATATCCGGCAGCCGCCGCAACAATCCCGCCAGCACCTGCAGGTCCTGCTCGCGGCCCAGCGTGTCGCTGAGCTTGTGCAAGGCCTTCGATTTCGGCGTGCTGGCGGTCGCCTTGGACCAATGCGGCTTGAGCTTGGGCAATGCTTCGACCTGCATGCGCAGGCGGCGGACCTTGCGCCGCCAATTGTGCAGGCGCTCGGCATCGGGATGCTTGCCGGCACGCCGCGCCGCGCGCTCGACGCGGCGGCGCTGGCGCTGCAGGCCTTCGCGGATTTGCGCGGCGGTCAGCTCGGCCCAGGGCAGTTGGTCCAGGTAGTGCAGCGCGCCTTCGACCGTGGCGATGCGCCGGGCCAATCCCGGGTCGCGTTCCAGTTCATGGGCGACCAGGCCCGCCGAACGCGCGCGCAAAGCTGTCACCACCCGGCGCCAGCGTTTGGGCTCGGTCTGCTTGCCGACTGCCTGCGCGGTTTCGATCGCCGCATGTGCATCGCGCAGGCGCGAGAGGCTGTCGCCGACCCGTTGCAGGATGCGGTCGGCCGGGCCGATGTCGAAAGGGGCGTCGCCGTCTTCGGCCAGCGCGAGCAGGGCGCGCGTGCGGCGGATCGCCTTGCGCGCTTCGTGCACGCGGGTGTGGATCGCCTTGCGCCCGCGCAACATGCGGACCACCGCGCGGCATTCTTCGTGCACGAGCGTGCCCAGGGCCTGACCAGTGGAATGTCTGGGCATCGGGCGTCGGCGCGTCGGGTGGGGCGCCGATCCTACTCCAGTCGGTGAAAAATCCCGGAAGGGGGCTCAGCGCACCGGCGGCGGACGCGGCACCGCGTCCAGCGACAGCCCGCACTGGCGGCAATTGACCGGCGGCACCGCCCCTTGCATCGGGAAATGGTGGGCGCCGCAGGCCGCGCAGAAGCGCGTCATGCGGATGCTGCGGTAGGTGCCGACCACGGCGATGCCCAGGGCCAGCGCGATGAGGTACCACGGCGCGGCGAACCAGGCCGCGGCGAATACGAAGGCCAGGTTGCCGCCGACCACCAGCGTGTTCCACACCGCGCGCTTGAGCCGCGGGTTGCGGCTGAAACGGAAGAACGCGAACGATGCGACGCCCAGCAGCGCCCATGCCGCGAGCAGGTAAGGCATCCAGGTGTCGAATCGCGCAGGTGTGTGCATGACGGGCGATGGCCGGAAGGGAGCGCCACGATAACGCGGTCCCGGGGCGGGCGGCATCAGGATGCTTCGGCTGTCTCCACGCCCCCCGGCGGCAGCCCGGTATAGCGGGCCCGCGGCCGGATCAGCGTGCCCAGTGCCTGCTGTTCCTGCGCATGCGCCAGCCACCCGGCCAGGCGCCCGGCGGCGAACAGCACCAACGCCGGCGTGGCCGGCAGGCCGTGGACGAAACAGATCGCCGCGAGCATGCCGTCGATGTTCGGCCGCTGCCCGCTGGCTTCTTCGGCGGCGCTGAGCACGGTTTCCACCGCACGCATCGCCGCGTCCTCGCCGCGCAGTTCGCGCAGCCTGCGCAGCACTTCCGCACCGCGCGGGTCGCCGTGCGGATACAGCACGTGGCCGAAGCCCGGCAGGTCCTCGCCGCGCTGCCAGCGGCTGGCGATGAAGTGCGCAGCATCGCCACTATCCAGGGCGTCGCGCAGCAGCGCATAGGCGCGCATCGTCGCACCGCCGTGGCGCGGCCCCGACAGCGCCGACAGGCCGGCGCAGACGGTGGCGTGCAGCGGCGCGCCGGTCGAGGCGACCACGCGCGCGGCAAAGGCCGAGACGTTCAATTCGTGGTCGGCGCACAGCACCAGCGCGGCGCGCATCAGTTCGGCGAAGGCCGCATCACCGGGGTGCCAGGCCTCGCCCAGCAGGACATGCACCGGCCGCGGGTCGGGGGCGCGTGCCACCAGCAACGCGGCGTTGTGGCGCAACAGGGTGGCGGCGATCTCGCGCCGCACCGGCAGCGCCGGGTTGAGGGCCTGGCGCACGTCCAGCGCCAGCAGCGGGATGCAGGCCAGGGCACGCTCGATCGGCGGCAGGCCGGCGTCGCCGGCCAGGGCGGCCACGCGCGCCGGCCAGGCAGTGGCGAAGGGCGCGGCGAACGGGTCCTGGTCGCCGCAGTCCCACAGCAGGCGCGCGATGTCTTCCAGGGTGGCGCCGTTGCGCACCGCCTCGACTGCCGACTGCCCGCGGTAATACGGCGAGTCCGGGCGGATCAGCGAGATCCGCGTCTCCAGCACCGGCAGGCCGCGGTCCAGGCTCTGCGCCGCGCCGCGTGCCGCCCCGCGCCCAGCGCGCTTGCGCTGCGCCAGGCGCTGCACCTCGGCGCGCAGGTAGACCCGGCTGCGATGGTCCGGGCCCGGGCGCGAGGCCAGCAGCCCGCGGCTGACATAGGCGTAGAGCGTGGCGGTACTGATGCCGAGCAGGGCGCAGGCCTGGGCGGCGGTGATCAGTTCGTTGTCGGTGTCGGCCATGGATAGGTTGATTTATTGAATCAAGATTGATCAATGGGTAGCAGAGTGCCAGATTGAGCGCCATCGCGGTATGGCCCGATCGTCCGGCCCCGCCCTGTCCCAGGAGCCTTCCATGAGTGTTACTTCCGCCGGCGCCCGTTTCCGCGCCGCCCTCGCCGCCGAATCGCCGCTGCAGGTCATCGGCGCACTCAACGCCAACCACGCGCTGCTGGCCAAGCGCGCCGGCTACCGCGCGATCTATCTGTCCGGCGGTGGCGTGGCGGCCGGCTCGCTCGGCCTGCCGGACCTGGGCATCAACACCCTGGAAGACGTGTTGATCGACGTGCGCCGCATCAGCGATGTCTGCGACCTGCCGCTGCTGGTCGACATCGACACCGGCTTCGGCCCCAGCGCGTTCAACATCGAGCGCACGGTCAAGTCGCTGATCAAGGCCGGCGCGGCGGCGTGCCATATCGAGGACCAGGTCGGCGCCAAGCGCTGCGGCCATCGGCCGGGCAAGGAGATTGTCCCGGCCGCCGAAATGGTCGACCGGGTCAAGGCCGCCGCCGATGCCAAGACCGATCCGGACTTCTTCCTGATCGCCCGCACCGATGCCATCCAGGTCGATGGCGTGGACGCGGCGATCGAACGCGCCATCGCCTGCGTCGAAGCCGGCGCCGACGGCATCTTCGCCGAAGCGGCCTATGATCTGGACACCTACCGCCAGTTCGTCGACGCGGTGAAAGTGCCGGTGCTGGCCAACATCACCGAGTTCGGCAAGACGCCGCTGTTCACCCGCGACGAGCTGGCTTCGGCTGGCGTGGCGATCCAGCTGTTCCCGCTGTCGGCGTTCCGCGCCGCGAACAAGGCCGCAGAGAACGTCTACCAGACCATCCGCCGCGACGGCCACCAGCGCAATGTCGTGGACACCATGCAAACGCGCGAGGAATTGTACGAGCGCATCGGTTACCACGCCTTCGAACAGCGGCTGGATGCACTGTTCGCCGGCAAGGCCGGCTGAAAGCCCGCCGCATCGACCCCATCGTCCCGTCAGCATTCCGGAGTGACCCGCATGTCCGAGCAAGTCAACCCCAACCCCGGCTTCAAGCCGAAGAAGTCCGTCGCCCTCTCGGGCACCGCCGCCGGCAACACCGCGCTGTGCACGGTCGGCCGTAGTGGCAACGACCTGCACTATCGCGGTTACGACATCCTCGACCTGGCCAACACCAGCGAGTTCGAGGAGATCGCCCACCTGCTGGTGCACGGCAAGCTGCCCAACCGCGCCGAGCTGGCGTTCTACAAGCGCAAGTTGAAGGCGCTGCGCGGCATTCCGGCGGCGGTGAAGAGCGCGCTGGAACAACTGCCGCCGTCGGCGCACCCAATGGACGTGATGCGCACCGGTGTGTCCGTGCTCGGCTGCGTGCAGCCGGAGAAGGACGACCACAACCACCCCGGCGCGCGCGACATCGCCGACCAGCTGATGGCCTCGCTCGGCTCGATGCTGCTGTACTGGTACCACTTCAGCCACAACGGCAAGCGCATCGAGGTGGAGACCGACGACGATTCGATCGGTGGCCACTTCCTGCACCTGCTGCATGGCGAAGTGCCGCGCGATTCCTGGGTCAAGGCGATGCACACCAGCCTGATCCTGTACGCCGAGCACGAATTCAACGCCTCGACCTTCACCTGCCGCGTCATCGCCGGTACCGGCAGCGACATGTACAGCTGCATCGGCGGCGGCATCGGCGCGCTGCGCGGGCCCAAGCACGGCGGTGCCAACGAGGTCGCCTTCGAAGTGCAGAAGCGCTACGAAACGCCGGACGAGGCCGAGGCCGACATCAAGGCGCGGGTGGAGCGCAAGGAAGTGGTGATCGGTTTCGGCCACCCGGTCTATACCGTGTCCGATCCGCGCAACAAGGTGATCAAGGAAGTCGCGCGCCAGCTCTCGGCCGAAGAGAAGCACCTGAAGATGTACGACATCGCCGAGCGCCTCGAGACGGTGATGTGGGACATCAAGAAGATGTTCCCGAACCTGGACTGGTTCAGCGCGGTGAGCTACCACATGATGGGCGTGCCGACGGCGATGTTCACCCCGCTGTTCGTGATCGCCCGCACCGCCGGTTGGAGCGCGCACGTCATCGAGCAGCGCATCGACGGCAAGATCATCCGTCCGTCGGCGAACTACACCGGTCCGGAGGACCAGGCGTTCGTGCCGCTGGACAAGCGCGGTTGATGGCGGGTTTCGAAGCCCGCTGGAACTGTTTCCCTCTCCCGCTTGCGGGAGAGGGGTTGGGGTGAGGGCGCTCCTGGCACGCACCCTCATCCGCCCTTCGGGCACCTTCTCCCGCGAAGCGGGAGAAGGGAACAAGCCACGCATAGCGCAGCCTCTTATGAACACTCAATTCCGCAAATCCCTCCCCGGCACCGCGCTCGATTACTTCGATGCGCGCGCCGCGGTGGACGCCCTCGCGCCTGGCGCCTATGCCACGCTGCCCTATACCTCGCGCGTGCTCGCCGAGAACCTCGTGCGGCGCTGCGATCCGGCGACGTTGCAGGCCTCGTTGCGGCAGTTGGTCGAGCGCCGCCGCGACCTGGACTTCCCCTGGTTCCCCGCGCGCGTGGTCTGCCACGACATCCTCGGCCAGACCGCGCTGGTCGACCTGGCCGGCCTGCGCGACGCCATCGCCGACATGGGCGGCGACCCGGCCAAGGTCAATCCGGTGGTGCCGGTGCAGTTGATCGTCGACCACTCGCTGGCGGTGGAGTGCGGCGGCTACATGCCCGATGCCTTCGCCAGGAACCGCGCGATCGAGGATCGCCGCAACGAGGACCGCTTCCACTTCATCGACTGGACCAAGCGTGCGTTCGAGAACGTGGACGTGATCCCGCCGGGCAACGGCATCATGCACCAGATCAACCTGGAGAAGATGTCGCCGGTGATCTACACCCAGGACGGCGTCGCCTTCCCCGACACCTGCGTCGGCACCGACAGCCACACCCCGCATGTCGATGCGCTGGGCGTGATCGCCATTGGCGTTGGCGGCCTGGAGGCGGAGAACGTCATGCTCGGCCGCGCTTCGTGGATGCGCCTGCCGGACATCGTCGGCGTCGAGCTCGGCGGCCGCCCGCAGCCGGGCATCACCTGCACCGATATCGTGCTGGCGCTCACCGAGTTCCTGCGCAAGCAGAAAGTCGTTGGCGCGTGGCTGGAATTCTTCGGCGAAGGCGCCGCCGCGCTGACCATTGGCGACCGCGCCACCATCTCCAACATGTGCCCGGAATACGGCGCGACCGCGGCGATGTTCTCCATCGACGGCCAGACCATGGACTACCTGCGCCTGACCGGACGCGAAGAGGAACAGGTCAGGCTGGTCGAGACCTACGCCAAGGCCGCCGGCCTGTGGGCCGACGACCTGCGCCAGGTGCAGTACGAACGCACGCTGCAGTTCGACCTGTCCAGCGTGGTGCGCAACATGGCCGGCCCCTCCAACCCGCATGCGCGCGTGGCCACCCGCGACCTGGCCGAGCGCGGCATCGCCACCGGCATGGAAGCGGCACGCGCGCAGGAAGCGCAGGGCCTGATGCCGGACGGCGCGGTGATCATCGCCGCGATCACCAGTTGCACCAACACCTCCAACCCGCGCAACGTCATCGCCGCCGGGCTGCTGGCGCGCAATGCGAACCGGTTGGGCCTGTCGCGCAAGCCCTGGGTCAAGACCTCGCTGGCACCGGGCTCGCGCGCGGTGGCGCTGTATCTGGACGAAGCCGGCCTGACCGCCGAACTCGAACAGCTCGGCTTCGGCGTGGTCGCCTTCGCCTGCACCACCTGCAACGGCATGTCCGGCGCATTGGAGCCGAAGATCCAGCAGGAAATCATCGAGCGCGACCTGTACGCGACCGCCGTGCTGTCGGGCAACCGCAATTTCGACGGCCGCATCCATCCCTATGCCAAGCAGGCCTTCCTCGCCTCGCCGCCGCTGGTGGTGGCCTATGCCATCGCCGGCACCATCCGCTTCGACATCGAGAAGGACGTGCTGGCCGTGGTCGATGGCAAGGAGATCCGCCTGAAGGACCTGTGGCCGAGCGACGAGGAAATCGACGCGGTGGTGCGCGCATCGGTCAAGCCCGAGCAGTTCCGCCAGGTCTACACGCCGATGTTCGCCCGCCACGGCGGCCCAGGTGCCAAGGTCGCGCCGCTGTATGCGTGGCGGCCGGAGAGCACCTATATCCGCCGCCCGCCGTATTGGGAGGGCGCGCTGGCCGGCGAGCGCACGCTGCGCGGCATGCGGCCGCTGGCGTTGCTGGGCGACAACATCACCACCGACCATCTGTCGCCGTCCAACGCGATCCTGCTCGACAGCGCCGCCGGCGAGTACCTGGCGCAGATGGGCGTGCCCGAAGAGGACTTCAATTCCTATGCCACCCACCGTGGCGACCACCTCACCGCGCAGCGCGCCACCTTCGCCAATCCGAAGCTGTTCAACGAGATGGTGCGCAAGCCCGATGGCAGCGTGCAGCAGGGCTCGCTGGCGCGGGTCGAGCCGGAAGGGCAGGTGATGCGCATGTGGGAGGCGATCGAGACCTACATGACGCGCAAGCAGCCGCTGATCGTCATCGCCGGTGCCGACTATGGCCAGGGCTCCTCGCGCGACTGGGCGGCCAAGGGCGTGCGCCTGGCCGGCGTCGAAGCGATCGTCGCCGAGGGCTTCGAACGCATCCACCGTACCAACCTGCTCGGCATGGGCGTGCTGCCGCTGGAGTTCAAGCCGGGCACCGACCGCAGCACGCTGGGCCTGGATGGCACCGAGACCTTCGATGTGACCGGCGTGCCGCGGCCGGGCGCGACGCTGACGCTGGTGGTGCACCGCCGCGACGGCAGCGTGGTCGAGGCGCCGGTGACCTGCCGCCTGGACAGCGACGAGGAAGTCTCGATCTATGAGGCCGGTGGCGTGTTGCAGCGCTTCGCCCAGGATTTCCTCGACGCGTCGAAAGCAGCCTGATTCGTTCGTCGCTGTCATGCGGCGCGTGCGATCCTGCGCGCGCCGCTTCCCATTCGACAGGAGATCGACCATGAGCCAGTCCGACACCGGCACCGTCCGCCTGCACCGCGTGCTGCGCGCGCCGGCAGAGCGCATCTACCGCGCCTTCCTCGACCCCGATGCCATGGCCAAGTGGCTGCCGCCGCACGGCTTCACCGGCAAGGTGCACGACATGGACGCGCGGGTGGGCGGCGGCTACCGCATGTCGTTCACCAACCTGGGCACCGGCTCCAGCCACAGCTTCGGCGGCACCTATCTGGAACTGGTGCCGGGCGAGCTGATCCGCCACACCGACAAGTTCGACAATCCGGACATGCCCGGCGAGATGATCGTCACCGTGAAGCTGCGCACCGTGGCCTGCGGCACCGAACTGGACATCGTGCAGGAAGGCATCCCGGCGCAGATTCCGGTCGAGTTCTGCTATCTCGGCTGGCAGGAATCGCTGACCTTGCTCGGCCAACTGGTCGAGCCCGAAATTCCCGACAATCCCTGATAACGCCACAGGCAGGCCCCATGTCTTCCGTCCCCCAGATCCGCATCCCCGCCACCTACCTGCGCGGCGGCACCAGCAAGGGCGTGTTCTTCCGCCTGCAAGACCTGCCCGAACGCGCGCGCGTGCCGGGGCCGGCGCGCGATGCGCTGCTGCAGCGGGTGATCGGCAGTCCCGATCCCTATGGCAAGCAGATCGACGGCATGGGCGGGGCGACCTCCAGCACCAGCAAGACGGTGATCGTCTCGCGCAGCGAGCGCAGCGGCCACGATGTCGATTATCTGTTCGGCCAGGTCGGCATCGAGACCGACTTCGTCGACTGGAGCGGCAACTGCGGCAATCTCTCGGCGGCGGTCGGTCCGTTCGCGATCGCCGCCGGCCTGGTCGATGCGGCGAGCCTGCCGCGCGACGGCCTGGCCACGGTGCGGATCTGGCAGGAGAACATCGGCAAGACGATCGTGGCGCACGTGCCGATGGCCGGTGGGCAGGTGCAGGAGACCGGCGACTTCGAACTCGATGGGGTCACGTTCCCCGCGGCCGAGGTGCAGCTGGAATTCCTCGACCCGGCCGATGACGGCGAAGACGGCGGGGCGATGTTCCCGACCGGCCGGGTGGTCGATACGCTCGAAGTGCCGGGCGTGGGAACGTTCCAGGCGACGCTGATCAATGCCGGCATTCCAACCATCTTCCTCGACGCGGCGGCGCTGGGTTACACGGGCACCGAACTGCAGGACGCGATCAACGGCGATGCCGCGGCGCTGGCGAAGTTCGAGACCATTCGTGCGCATGGCGCGCTAAAGATGGGCCTGATCGCGCACGTGGACGAGGCGGCCAGGCGGCAGCACACGCCGAAGGTGGCTTTCGTCGCGCCGCCGAAGGATTACCTGGCGTCCAGCGGCAAGGCGGTGGCGGCGGGCGATGTGGATCTGCTGGTGCGCGCGATGTCGATGGGCAAGTTGCACCACGCGATGATGGGAACGGCGGCGGTGGCCATCGGAACGGCGGCGGCGATTCCCGGCACGTTGGTGAGTCTGGCGGCGGGCGGCGGGGCACGCGAAGCGGTGCGGTTCGGGCATCCGTCCGGGACCTTGCGCGTGGGCGCCGAGGCGCGGCAGGTCGATGGCCAGTGGGTGGTCACCAAGGCGGTGATGAGCCGCAGTGCGCGGGTGTTGATGGAGGGATGGGTGCGAGTGCCGGGGGACAGCTTCTGAGTGGGTGCGTATCGCGATGCTAAGGTGAGGCGGTTGCCCTGCGTCCCGGTTCGGCCATGAAACTGCGTGCGATCTTGAACTGTCTGTTGCTGGCGTGGGCGCTGTTTGCCTTCGGCCTGCTGGTGTCCGGCAGCGCGTGGTTGGAATGGCCGCTGCCGTTGGGGCTGCCGTTCGGCAATCTGCTGGCTGCTTCGATTCCTTGTGCGCTGGCGTTGTTGGCTTGGCGCCTGGGGCGTGCGGGTACGTGGCAGCGCCGGTGGGCGGGTGGGGCGCTGGTGGCTTCCGGGTTGTGGTTGCCGGTGTCGGTGGTGATGGCGGGGAATCTGGCGCTGGATTTTTCCGGCGATCGTGGGGCGGTGTGGTTGGGGTTTAGCGCGGTGGTGGTGGTGGCTGTCGTCGTCGGGCTGGTTTGGGGCGGGGTTGGCTGGGTTTTGCTGGTTTGTCGCCGGAAGCGGCGCTCGTAGTTTGCGTGCGGCGTCCGGAGCCGTGCCCTTACCCGGGGGACGCCAAGAACTGCATCCTGCGTGTCTCGTTGGGCGACGTCCCTGTCGCCCAACGCCCCCGGGCAAGGGCACGGCCCCGGACGCCCGATAGACCCTTCTATTTGGTTGCGTCCATCAATGGCCGCCACCAGCGCTCGCCTTCGCGCGGTGTGCTCATGTCCACGCGCTCGCCCATGATCGGCGTCGCCACCCGGATGCCGCGCTCGGCCGCCAGCGCGAGCACGCGCTCGAACGGTTCGAACCACGGGTGCATGGCGAGGTCGAAGGTGCCGTTGTGGATCGGCAGCAGCCATTGGCCGCGCAGGTCCTGGTAAGCGCGCACGGTCTCTTCGGGCTGCATGTGCACGTACGGCCAGCTCACGTTGTAGGCGCCGGTTTCCATCAGGCACAGATCGAAGGGGCCGAGGCGGCGGCCGATCTCGGTGAAGCCGGGGAAGTAGCCGCTGTCGCCGCTGAAGAAGACGCGCAGGTCGTGGTCCTGGATCACCCACGAGCACCACAGGGTGCGGTTGCCGTCGCGCAGGCCGCGGCCAGAGAAGTGCTGGGACGGGGTGGCGGTCAGGCGCAGGCCGTCGACGTCGATGTCCTGCCACCAGTCGAACTGGCGCACTTTGTCCGCGGGTACGCCCCAGTCGATCAGGCGGTCGCCGACGCCGAGCGGGGTCACGAATAGTTGCACCTTCGGCGCCAGGGCGCCGATGGCGTCGTGGTCGAGATGGTCGTAGTGGTCGTGGGAGAGGATGACGCCGCGGATCGGCGGCAGTTCGTCCAGCGCGATCGGCGGGGCGTGGAAGCGCTTGGGCCCGAACCAGCGGAACGGCGAAGCGCGCAGCGAGAACACCGGGTCGGTCAGCCACCAGCCGCCGCGCAGTTTCAGCAACAGCGTGGAATGGCCCAGGCGGTACAGGCTGCGGTCGGGGGCGGCGTCGAGTTCGGCACGGGTCAACCGCCGTACCGGGACCGGGGCGGCCGGCACGGTGTTCTTCGGTTTGTTGAAGAAGAAGTCCCACATCACCCTGGCGCCGGGTTCGGGCACGTTGGCGGGCTTGGGGTGGGCGTTGCGGAAGCGGCCGGCGGCCGATTGCGGGGAGTCGGCGTAGTCGCCGAGGGGCGCGAGGCGGGGGAAGGAGGGAAGCAAGCGTTGCGTTCCGGTCGGGGAGGGGAGGCGATGTCGAGGACATCGCCCGTTTCCTGACTGGGGACAACCGCGGCGCGATGCAAGGCCGCCGGACAACGGGATTCAGTCCCGCGCCCGGATCGCAGGATCAGTATTCCTGCCGCGTCGGCCGGTACAGGATCTCGTTGATGTCCACGTCCTGCGGCTGGCTCATGGCGAAGATCACCGCGCGGGCGAAGGAGTCGGCCGAGATCGCGTTGTCGGCATAGAACTGCTCCATGGCCGCGCGCATGTGCGGATCGGTGGAGCTGGCCGGCAGTTCGGTGTCCACTGCGCCGGGCGAGATCACCGTGGTGCGGATGCCGTAAGGCTTGACCTCCTGGCGCAGGCCTTCGCTGATGACCCGCACCGCATGCTTGCTGGCCGAGTACACCGCGCCGCCGGCCCGCACCTTGTGCCCGGCCACCGACGCAACATTGATGATGTGGCCGTGCTTGCGCTCGCGCATATGCGGCAGCGCCGCGGCGATGCCGTACAGCACGCCCTTGATGTTGACGTCGATGATGCGGTCCCAGTCGTCGATGCGCAGGTTCTCGAGCAGCGATTGCGGCATCACGCCGGCGTTGTTGATGAGCGTGTCCATGCGGCCATATTCCTGCACCGCGCGTTCGACCAGGGCGCGCACCTGCGCGGCATCGACGACATCGGTGACGACGGACAGCGCGCGTCCGCCAGCGCCCTGCAATTCCGCAGCGAGCGCGTCGATGCGTTCGCCGCGGCGCGCGCCGAGCACGACGATCGCGCCTTCGGCGCTGAGCGCACGCGCAGCGGCTTCGCCCAGGCCGCTGCTGGCGCCGGTGATGACCACGACCTGGTCTTTGAGGGGGGTGTTCATGCGGGGGCTCCTGTGGAGGTCAAGACGAGACGGTGCGGTATTGGTCGTCGGAGACCTGTTCCATCCAGGTGACCGGCGAGCCGTCGAGGGATTCGGCGATGGCGATGTGGGTCATCGCCACGTCGGCGCGGGCGCCGTGCCAGTGTTTGATGCCCGGCGGGATCCAGGCGATGTCGCCCGGCTTCAGCGCCTGCGCCGGTTTGCCCCATTCCTGCACCCAGCCGGCGCCGGCCGTGACGATCAGCGTCTGGCCGAGGGGATGGGTATGCCAGGCGGTGCGTGCGCCGGGTTCGAAGGTCACGCTGGCGCCGCCGGCGCGCGCGGGCGGCTCGGCCTGGAACGATGCGTCGATGCGCACGCGGCCGGTGAAGTAGTCGGTGGGGCCGGCGGTGGAAGGCTTTTCGCCGGTGTGGGCGACTTTGACTGTGCCGAGGTCGGTGCCGGTGCCGGTGCTGGCGACCATGGACAGGGCGAGGGGAAGGGAGAGTGGGAGCATGGGGGTCTCCTGGAAGGCAGGCGTACACACGATAGGCTTGCGATCATGCGCCGTCAGTGGCTTGTGGGTGCATGCGGTTGTTAGCCGTTCTTATCAATCTTCCGTCATTGCTGTTGTGAGTGGGGCGATGGGGGGCTGGGAGGCGGACTCTTTGTTTTTCCGTGCGGCGTTCGGGGCCGGGCCCTTGCCCGGGGGACGCCAAGTACTGCATCCATGCGGGGCGCGCCCCGGTTAGGTTCCGTGATCAGAGGAATGAGGCCGTCGCAACGGCCGGGAAAAAGACACAGCACATACGCCCAACGCCCCCGGGCAAGGGCCCGGCCCCGAACGCCCGATGGAAGGTCGCTTTTGTGTGGGGAGGGCAGTCCCCATGGATGGGTTCACGACCTGTCCCGAAAGGGGCTGCCCCCGGATGCCGCACGGAAACCCTGCCAACCGACCAAGCAAAAAAATCTCCCAGACCGCCACATAGCCCCCCAACCACCCACCTATACTTGCTCAAGCATTTCAAGGAGCGAAGTCAATGGGTGTCGTCACGGGGAAAGGACGGAGCCACAGGCTCCTGCACGTATTGCTCATCACCACCCTCACGCTGCTCGCGCTGGCAGCCTGCAAGCGCAACGAAAGCGGCCAGCTCCCCGCCGCCACCGGCGAAGCCATCCAGGGCCAGGCCGCCCCGGTCACCGGCTTCAGCCTGCTGCGTACCTACCCCGACGACAGCAACGACGGCCTGGCCCTCGCCCTGGAATTCACCCAGCCCCTGGTCGGCACCCAGGACTTCGACAAACTCATCCGCTTCCACGAAAAAGTCGGCGACGACGACAGCAGCTGGTCCCTGTCCGACGACGGCAAGACCCTGCGCTACCCGTACATCGAAGCCGGCAAGGACTACACCCTGACGATCTCCGGCGACCTGCTCGCCGCCGACGGCAGCCGCCTCGGCAAGCCGGTGACCCAGGCCGTGTTCGCCGCCGACCTCAAGCCCGCGGCCGGCTTCGCCTCGCAAGGCAGCGTGCTGCCGGCGAAGGAAAACCGCGGCCTGCCCGTGGTCTCGGTGAACGTGCCCGACGTCGACGTGGAATTCATGCGCGTGCGCGAGGAATCCCTGCCCACGTTCTTCGCCCAGTTCCAGCGCGGCGGCCGCCGCAGCGGCTGGGAACTGGACCGCGAATACGGCGACAAGACGCCGATGTCCAAACTGGCCGAGCCGGTCTACCTCAATCGCTTCGTGCTCGCCGGCAAGAAGAACCAGCGTGCGCTGACCTACCTGCCGATCCAGGACATCAAGGAACTGCAGGCGCCCGGCCTGTACTTCGCGGTGATGCGCCGCCCCGGCAATTTCGCCGAGAACTACGACACCGCCTTCTTCACCGTCAGCGACATCGGCCTGCACGCGCGCGCCTACAAGTCGCAGTTGTTCGTGCATACGGCCTCGCTGGCCAGTGGTGCCTCGCTGGGCAAGGTCGAGCTGCGCGTGCTCGATGCCAAGGGCGAGACGGTGCTCAAGGGCGCCACCGACAGCAATGGCAACGCGCTGCTCAACTACACGCTCGATGCCGGCCAAGTCCTGATCGCGCGCAACGGCTCGGACCTGTCGCTGCTGCCGTTCAACCAGCCGGCGCTGGACCTGAGCGAGTTTGCCGTGGCCGGGCGCGAGAACGCGTGGTTCGACGTGTTCGCCTGGTCCGGCCGCGACCTCTACCGCCCCGGCGAGACGGTGCGCGTGTCGGCCTTGCTGCGCGACAACGACGGGCGCCCGGTCAAGGCGACGGGCAAGGACGCACAGCCGCTGTTCCTGCGCCTGAAGCAACCCGACGGCAAGACCTTCCGCGAGGCGCGCCTGCAGCCGGGCGAGCAGGGCTATGTCGAATTCACCCAGCGCATTCCCGACGATGCGCCGACCGGCCGCTGGCAGGTCGAATTCCGCACCGACCCCGGCAGTGCCGAGGCCGTGCAGGGCATGACCCTGCGCGTGGAGGAATTCCTGCCCGAACGGATGAAGCTGACCCTGGACAGTGCGCAGGCGATCATCAAGCCCGGCGAGCCATTGCGCCTGCAGGCCGATGCCGCCTACCTCTACGGCGCGCCGGCCGCCGGCAACCGCTTCACCGCCAAGCTCGCGGTGGCGGTGGAACAGCATCCGCTCGAGGCGATGCCGGGCTGGTTCTTCGGCGATCCCACGGTGGCGCTGCCGAAGGAGGCGCAGGACGTCATCGACACCGAGCTGGCCGCCGATGGCCACCTGGCCGAGGACGTGGCGCTGCCGGCCGACGCCAAGCCGGTCACGCCGATTGCCGCGCTGCTCTCCGGCAGCGTCTACGAGACCGGCGGACGCACGGTGACGCGCACCCTCAAGCGCGTGTTGTGGCCGGCCGATGCGCTGGTCGCGGTGCGGCCGTTGTTCGACGACAAGGAAGGCGCGGACGCCAACAGCAATGCCGGTTTCGAAATCACCCGCGTCGGTGCCGATGGCAAGCCGCGCCCGGCCAAGGGCCTGAAGGTCACGCTGGTGCGCGAGCTGCGCGATTACCACTGGCAGTTCCGCGACGACCGCTGGGACTACGACTTCAGCCGCCGCTTCGAGAACAAGCAGACGCACCAGCTCGACGTCGGTACGGCGACGAGCAAGATCGACTTCCCGGTCGAGTGGGGCGAGTACCGCGTCGATGTGTTCGATCCGGCCACCGGCCTCACCACGCGCTACCCGTTCCGCGCCGGCTGGAGCTGGAACGACGACAACCGCGGCCTCGATGCGCGGCCGGACAAGGTCAAGCTGGCGCTGGACAAGACCGCCTACCGCGCCGGCGACACGCTCAAGGTCACCTTGACCCCGCCGCATCCCGGCCGCGGCCTGCTGATCGTGGAGAGCGACAAGCCGCTGTACGTGCAGGACATCGACGTCAAGCCGGGCAGCAGCTTCGAGATTCCGGTCACCGCCGAGTGGGAGCGTCACGACGTGTACGTGACCGCGCTGGTGTTCCGCGGCGGCAGCGCGGCCAGCAAGATCACCCCGGCGCGCGCGGTCGGCGTGGCGCATGTGCCGATGGACCGCAAGGCGCGGCGCGTGGCGGTGGGCCTGGTGGTGCCCACGCAGATGCGCCCCGAGCAGCCGTTGCCGGTGACGGTGAGCGCGCCCGAGCTGGCCGGCCGCGCCGCGCACGTGACGATCTCGGCCGTGGACGTGGGCATCCTCAACATCACCCGCTTCCCGGTGCCGGACGCCAACGCGCACTTCTTCGCCCAGCGCCGCTTCGGCGTGGACGCCTACGATGTGTATGGGCGGGTGATCGAGAGTTTCGACGGCAGCACCGGGCGCCTGCGCTTCGGCGGCGACATGGCGCTGGCGGCGTTGCCGCAGGCACGGCGGCCGACCGCGCGGGTGCAGACGGTGGACCTGTTCTCCGGCGCGGTGCAGCTCGATGCCAAGGGCAATGCCCGGGTGCAGTTGCCGGTGCCGGATTTCAACGGCACCTTGCGCGTGTCCGCGCTGGTCTACGCCGACGACCGCTACGGCAACCGCGACGCCGAAACGCTGGTGCGCGCGCCGATCCTGGCCGAAGCCTCGATGCCGCGGGTGATGGCGCCGGGCGACCGCAGTACCGTCACCGTGGACGTGCAGAACTTCAGCGGCAAGGCGGGCGAGTTCGAGGTGCGGGTGGAGAGCGAGGGCCCGTTGGCCATAGGCGAGGGCAAGCGGCGCATCGCCCTGCAGCCGGAAGCCAAGCAGACCTTGAGCTTCCCGCTCACCGCGCGCGAAGGTCACAGCGTGGCCAAGGTGCGCGTGCGCGTGGATGGCAACGGCTTCAAGGTCGACCGCCATTACGACCTGCCGGTGCGCGCGGCGTGGCCGGCGCTGTTGCGCTCGCGCACCCTGGTGCTCGATCCGCTGGGCCCGGTGACGCTGGGCAATGGCGACATCGACGGTTTGATGGCCGAATCGGTCAACGCGCGCATGGTGGTCAGCGCCTTGCCGCCGGTTCCGTTCGCCGCCGCGCTGCAGGGCGCGCTCGACTACCCCTACGGCTGCGCCGAGCAGACCACCAGCAAGGGCTATGCGGCGCTGATGCTGGACGACCCGACCGCGGCGATGCTCGGCGTGCAGGGGCTGGATGCGGGCAAGCGCCGCGAGCGCATGGAGGGCGCGCTGGGCCGGCTGGCCTCGATGCAGGTGTCCAGCGGGCACTTCTCGATGTGGGGCGACGACGACTACGTCAATCCGTGGCTGACGCCCTACATCAGCGAATTCCTGCTCGACGCCAGGGATGCCGGCTTCGCCGTGCCCGACAACGTGCTGCAGAAGGCGCTCAACCGCCTCAGCGAAGACCTGCTGTCCGGCGGCAATGCGTTCTACGGCTATGACCGCCGCGAAAGCCTGCGCTTCGCCAACCAGGCGTGGTCCGGCTATGTGTTGGCGCGCGTCAACCGTGCGCCGCTCGGCACGCTGCGCGCGCTCTACGACAACGACCGCGACAAGGCCGTCACCGGCCTGTCGCTGGTACACCTGGGCGTGGCGTTGTCGCTGCAGGGCGACAAGAAGCGCGGCGAGGCGGCCATTGCCGCGGGCTTCGCCAAGGGCGGCAGCGACCGCCCCGGCTACTTCGGCGACTACGGCACGGCAATTCGCGACGAAGCCTTGATGATGGCGCTGCTGCACGAGCGCGGCTTGTCCAAGCCCGAGTACGACGCGCGGACCATTCCGCTCGGCCAGGCCCTGGAGGCACGGCGCAGCAGCGGCAGGGGTTCGCTGTGGCTGAGTACGCAGGAGCAGGTGGCGCTGGCGCGGTTGGGCAAGGCATTGGCCGCGGCCAGCGACCGCCGCGTGGGCGGCACGCTGGAGGTGGGCGCGGCCAGCGAGGCCATCGCACCGGTGCGCCTGTTCGGGCGCGGCTTCGACAGCGCGGCCCTGGCCCAGGGCGTGCGCTTCCTGCCGCAAGGCGAAGCGCCGATGTATGCCAGCATCGAGGTCGCCGGCATCCCGCGCAAGGCACCGGCCATGGACGACAGCGAGATCCACATCGAACGCGACTGGTTCGGCACCGACGGCAAGCCGTGGAAGCCGGCGCCGCTGAAGGAAGGCGAAGCGTTGGTGGTGCGGCTGTCCGTCACCGCACGCAGCGACATCCCGGACGCGTTGCTGACCGACCTGTTGCCCGCCGGCCTGGAGATCGAGAACTTCAACCTCGGCGATGCCGGGCAGTGGGCCGAGGTCGTCGTCGACGGCATCACCCTCAGTGACCGTGGCGATGCGGCCGAGGTGCGGCACGAGGAATTCCGCGACGACCGCTACGTCGCCGCGCTCAAGCTCTCCGCCCACGACACCGCGCACGTGTTCTACCTGGTGCGGGCAGTGACGCCGGGCACCTACCAGGTGCCGCCGCCGCTGGCCGAGGACATGTACCGGCCGGCGTTGCGCGGCATCGGCCGCAGCACGCCGGAGACGCTGACGGTGGTGCAACCGTAGTCCAGCGCGGGCGCCGGCCTTCCGGCGCCCGCCCAACGCGTCATGCCCGAACCTTCCGCCGCCACGCTGCCCGCTTCCCGCCGTATCCGCCGCTGGCGCTGGCTGCGCTGGGGCATCGCGACCGCACTGGCCCTGCTGTTGCTGCTGGACCAACTGTCGCCGCCGCCGCTGCCCGCCGCGCGCGACACTTCCACCCTGGTGGTCGCCGCCGACGGCACGCCGCTGCGCGCCTTCGCCGATCGCGATGGTGTCTGGCGCTACCCGGCCTCGGCCGACAGCGTATCGCCGCTGTACCTGCAGGCCTTGCTCAACTACGAAGACCGCGCGTTCCGCCATCACCCGGGCATCAATCCCTGGGCCTTGCTGCGCGCCGGCGGCCAGTGGCTGCGCTACGGCCGCATCGTCTCCGGCGGCTCGACGCTGACCATGCAGGTGGCGCGCATCCTCGACCCGCACTCGCGCACGCCCTGGGGCAAGCTCAAGCAGATGCTACGCGCCCTGCAACTGGAAGCGCGCCTGGACAAGGCGCAGATCCTGCAGCTGTACCTGGAGCGCGCGCCGTATGGCGGGACCATCGAAGGGGTCGAAGCGGCGAGTTGGGCCTACCTGGGCAAGCCGGCCTCGCAGCTCTCGCACGCCGAAGCCGCGTTGCTCGCCGTGCTGCCACAGTCGCCCAGCGCCCTGCGGCCGGACCGCCATCCCGAACGTGCCCGCGCGGCCCGCGACAAAGTGCTGGACCGCATGGCCGCGCTGCACGTGTGGACGGCGGAGGAAGTCGCCGATGCGCGGATCGAGCCGGTGGTCGCGCGCGCCCTGCAGCCACCGCTGCACGCCGCACTGCTCGCCGAGCGCCTGCGCACCGCCCAGCCTGGCGCCTCGCGCATCGTCAGCACGCTCGACGCGCAGCTGCAGCGCACGCTGGAAGAACGCGTTTCGGCCTATTTCTCGCAACTGCCCGAGCGCACCTCGGCGGCCTTGCTGGTGGTCGACAACCAGAGCCTGGAAGCGCGCGCCTACGTCGGCTCGGTGGCCTTCAGCGACGTACGCCGCCAAGGCTATGTCGACATGGTGCGTGCCTGGCGCTCACCGGGCTCCACGCTCAAGCCCTTCCTCTACGCCATGGCGCTGGACGACGGGCTGATCCATTCCGAGAGCCTGCTGGTGGACGCACCACAGAGCTTCGGCGGCTACCGGCCCGGCAATTTCGACGCCGCCTTCAACGGCCCCGTCAGTGCGGCCAGCGCACTGCGCCTGTCGCTCAACGTCCCGGCGGTGGACCTGCTCGACCGCGTCGGCCCGGCACGCTTCGCCGCGCGCCTGGACAACGCCGGCATCGGCCTGCGCTTCCCGCGCGGCAGCGGCCCGACGCTGGCGTTGATCCTGGGCGGCACCGGCGCGCGCCTGGAAGACCTGGTCGGCGCGTTCTCGGCACTGAACCGCGACGGCATCGCCGGCCGCGTGCGCTATCGCGCCGAAGACCCCACGCTGGACCGGCGCCTGGTCTCGCCCGGCGCCGCCTGGATCGTGCGGGAAATACTCGAAAGCAACCCGCGGCCCGGCTACGGGGTCGGCATGTTCGACACCGCCCGCCGCCCGCGCGTGGCCTGGAAGACCGGCACCAGTTACGGCTACCGCGACGCCTGGGCACTGGGCAGCACGCGCCGCTACACCGTCGGCGTCTGGGTAGGGCGCCCCGACGGCACCCCGCTACCCGGCCAATACGGCGCCATCACCGCCTTGCCGCTGATGTTCGAAGTCATCGACGCCCTGCCACGGCAACGCAGCGACGCCGCACCCGCCGCCATGCCCGCGAGCGTGACCCAGCTCGACATCTGCTGGCCCGGTGGCGAATCCGCCGACCTCACCCCGCAGCCGTTGTGCGCGCGTCGGCGCGCAGCCTTGGCCCTCGACGGCAACGTGCCGCCGACCTTCCCCGAACGCGATGCCCGGCTATGGCGCGCCGGCCGCGAGCGCTTCCAGATCGACGCCCGCAGCGGCCTGCGCCTGTCCAGCCAGTGCCGCCAGCCACACGTGCAAGCCACGCGAGAAATCGCCCGCTGGCCGGCCCTGGCCTCGCCCTGGCTGAGCGAAAGCGAACGCCGCACCTCGCGTCCACCGCCACTGGCTCCCGACTGCCTCGCCGACGACGCTCCCACCGGCGGCGAACTGCGCATCCAGGGCATCACCGACGGCGCCGTCCTCGCCGCTGCACCGGGCAGCACACGCAGCGTGCGCCTGCAGCTGCGCGCATTGGGAACCGACGCAGGCATCGACTGGCTGCTGGACGGCCGCGCGATTGGCCGCAGCGTCGGCAGCGCCATGTTCGCGCATGACTTCTCGCAACCCGGCGAACACAGCTTGACCGCGCTGGCGGAAGACGGCGCATGGACACGCCTGCGCTTCCGGGTATTGGAATAACGTCGCTGTCCTGCTCGCACCCTGCGGCACGTCAGCTCGTCTCAACGGCATGTGCCGCGAAGCGGCACTGCGCTTCGCTCTTTCCACCCCACCGCCCGCGCTGAACCGTCGGGCGACCGGGGGCAGGGCCTTTCGGGACGCTTGGCAACATGGATGTTGCCAAGCAGCCCCCATGGATGGGTTCACGGCGTGTCCCGAAAGGTCCTGCCCCCGGTCGCCGCTCGACCAAAAATCAGCAGCCAGCAGCTCTAGGCTTCAGCCCCCGATCCAGCCATCCAGCAAATCCGCAAACTCATCCGCATGCTCTTCCTCCTGCGCCAAAATGTGCTCGAGGATGCGCTTGGTCGTAGTGTCCTTGTCGCCCACGAAATTGATCATCTCGCGGTAACTGTCGATCGCGATCCGCTCGGCGATCAGGTTCTCCCGCACCATGTCGCGCAAGTCGGTTCCCTCCTTGTACTCCGCATGCGAACGCGCCGTCAGCGTGTCCGGATTGAGGTCCGGCTCCCCGCCCAACTGCACGATGCGCTCGGCCAACTTGCCGGCATGCTCCTGCTCCTGCTGCGCATGCTCCAGGAACTCGGCCTTCACCGAATCGGCCAGCATCCCCTTGGCCATGAAGTAATGCCGGTAATAGCGCAACACGCACACATACTCCGTGGCGAGCGCGGCGTTGAGCAGCTTGATCACCGCCTCGCGGTCGGCATGGTAGGTCGGCGTGATCGCGCCGTCCTCGATGCTCTGGCGCGCCTGCGCCCGCAGCGTCTTGGTATCGGTGAAACCGGCCGGCTGCGAATGGCCGGAATTGGCTGGCTTTGACATGGCTTGCCCTTCCTCTGTTGGATGCGATGGCGTGGAACCGGATTACTGCGGCAGGTGCGCGAGCACGTAGTCGGCCGCCGATACCTTGAATTCACCGGGTTCTTCCAGGAACAGCGACTTGACCACCCCGTCCTCGGCGTAGAGCGCGAAACGCCGCGAGCGCAGGCCCATGCCCGAGCCGCTGGCGTCCATCTCCAGGCCGAGCGCACGGGTGAATTCGCCATTGCCGTCGGAGATCAATTGCAGCCCATCGGGCGCCGACTGGCTGCGGCCCCAGGCGCGCAACACGAACGGATCGTTGACCGCCATGCAGTACACCTCGATGCCACGGCGGCGGAACTCCTCGAAGTGTTCGACATAGCCCGGGAAATGCTTTTCCGAACAGGTTGGCGTGAACGCACCGGGGATGGCGAACAGCACGACGTGGCGGCTATCGAACAGGGCGCGCGTATCGACGCTCTCCATGCCCTCGCGCAGGCGCTTGAGCACGACTTCGGGAATGCGGTCACCCACTTGGATGGTCATCGGAAAGCTCCTTTGAATGAACGGAAGACTAAAAATCCGCGAGGGAAGGTGGCGTCAACGTCTTGAAAGCGCCTGCCCGGCGCCTATCTAGCGAGCAGGGCGGGGCGCCGCTGCCGGCGCAGACCCGTCAGCCTTCCCAGGAGAACACCATGAACGTCGTACATTACCGCCGCTGGCCGCAGGCCGCCTTCGCCGCAGACCTCGCGCCGCTGTCCGGCCGCGCGGCCTTCGCCGCCGCCGCCGCCAATGCCGAGCAATGGCAGCCGCGCGTGGATATCCGCGAGGAGCCCGCCGCCTTCGTCCTGCAGGCCGACCTGCCCGGCATCGACCCGACCCAGATCCAGCTGCACATGGACCGCAACGTGCTCTCGATCAAGGGCGAACGCAGCGCTGCGCCGCTGGCCGAGGACCACAAGCGCCTGCTCGGCGAACGCCGCACCGGCAGCTTCGAGCGCCGCTTCGCCTTGCCGGACACTGCCGACGCCGACGGTATCACCGCCAGCGGCCGCCATGGCGTGCTGGAGATCCGCATCCCGAAGAAGGCCGAAGTCGCGCCGCGGCGGATCGTGGTGGGGGTTGGCGAGGCCGGCTGAGGCCGCACCCCACGGTGATCCGTGGACCCTCCCTCACGGCCAACCCGTAGAATGGGCGGCGGCGATTGGCCGCCGCCGACGGCCCGCGGTCGCAAGACGGCGGGCCGTTGTCACATCGAGGTGATGGATGGAATTCAAGGATTACTACGCAACCCTGGGCGTGGAGCCCAGCGCGGGCGAAGCGGAGATCAAGACGGCCTACCGCCGGCTCGCGCGCAAATACCACCCGGACGTCAGCAAGGAGGCCGGCGCCGAGGACAAGTTCAAGGCCGTCAACGAGGCCTACGAGGCGCTGCGCGACCCGCAGAAGCGCGCCGCCTACGACCAGTTGCGCGCGCAGGGCTACCGGCCCGGCGAGGAGTTCCACGCACCGCCGAACTTCAACGGCGGGCAGGGCTTCGATTTCGATGAGATCTTCGGCAACGGCGGTGCCGGCGGCGGCTTCTCGGACTTCTTCGAGAGCCTGTTCGCCAACCAGCGCGGCGGCCGCGCGCGCGGCGCCGGCCCGCAGCCGCGCGGCGACACCCGGGCCAAGCTCGCGGTGCCGCTGGAGGCGGTGTACGCCGGCGATAGCGTGCGCATCACCGTCAACGGCAAGCAGCTGGACGTGCGCGTGCCCAAGGCCATCGCCCCGGGCCAGGTGATCCGCCTGGGCGGGCAGGGCAACGGCGGCGGCAACCTGCTGCTGGAGATCGAGTACGCCGCGCATCCGCAGTTCGAAGTGGACGGCCACAACATTCTCTACACCCTGCAGGTCACCCCGTGGCAGGCGGCTTTGGGTACCACGATCAGCGTGCCGACGCTGGGCGGCGAGGTCGAGCTGAAGATCCCGGCCGAGTCCGACGCCGGGCGCAAGCTGCGGCTGCGCGGCCGCGGCCTGCCGGGTACGCCGCCGGGCGACCAGATCGTCGAGCTGGAGATCCTCGCCCCGGCACCGACGGACGAGGCGCAGAAGAAGGCCTACCGGAATCTCGCCAAGGCATTCGGCGAGAGCGTTTGAGAGGGTGTCAGGCCAGCGGCGGCTCGTCGCCGCGGCTGAAGACCCGCTCGATCACCTCGGACAGTTCGTCTTCCGAGAAAGGCTTGGTGATGTAGGCGCGCGCGCCCTGGCGCATGCCCCACATGCGGTCGGTGTCCTGGTCCTTGGTGGTCACCAGGATCACCGGGATGTTCTGCGTGGTCGGCTCGCGCTTGAGCGTGCGCGTGGCCTGGAAGCCATTGAGGTTGGGCATCACCACGTCCATCAGCACCAGGTCCGGCAAGGCGGCCTTGGCGGCCTCGACGCCGGCGGCGCCGTCGGTGGCGGTAATGGTCTCGTGGCCGAGCTTCTCGACGATGCGTTGGATGCCGAGCAGCTGCGAAGGCGAGTCGTCGACGATCAGGATGCGCGCCATGTGGTTCCCCGTGTGTGCCGGGTGAGTGTAGTGGGAGTGGTTGGGCGGCGCATAGGGGGCTGTGTCGGGCGGTGTTTGGGCTGGCTTGCGGCAGGGGCCCCGCCGGGACGGGGCCCGGACCGTAAGCCGCAACACCCCACCGCCCACACCCGCGCAACCCCTCAATCGATCCGCACGACCGTGCGACCGAACGACTCCCCCGCCAGCATCGCGTCGAACACCTCCGGCAAGCCGTCCAAACCGATCTCGCGCGTGCAGATGCGTTCCAGGTGGCGCGGCCGCCAGTCGCCGGCCAGCAGCGACCAGACCTGCTCGCGGATGTCGCGGGCGCTGCCGGATGAGCCGATGCCGAGCAGCGAAACGCCACGCAGGATGAAGGGCATGACCGTCATGTCCAGCGCCGCCGAGGCCGCCAGGCCGGCCGAGGCGACGCTGCCGTAAGGCACGGTCTGCGCCAGCAGGCTCACCAGCATCGGCCCGCCGACGGTGTCCAGGCCACCGCCATAGCGCGCCGGCTCCAGCGGCCGGGTGGTGTGCAGGGCCTCGCGGCGCAGTACTTCGCTGGCGCCGAGCGAACGCAGCAGGTCGGCGCGCTCGGCCTTCCCGCTCACCGCATGCACCTCGAAGCCGGCGCGGCTGAAGATGTCCAGGGCCAGCATGCCGACGCCGCCGCTGGCGCCGGTGACCAGCAGCGGGCCCATCGCCGGCCGCTGGCGGTTGTCGCGCAGGCGCAGCAGGGCCAGGGCGGCGGTGTAGCCGGCCGTGCCGATCACCATGGCCTCGCGCAGCGACAGGCCGGCCGGCAGCGGGATCACCGCACGCGATTCCAGCCGTGCGTATTGCGCATAGCCGCCATCGCGGGTCTCGCTCAGCCCGCAGCCGGTGGCCAGCACGGCATCGCCTTCGCGGTAGGCGGGGTCGGTCGAGGCGACCACGTGCCCGGCCACGTCGATGCCGCCCACCAGCGGGAAATGGCGCAGGATCCGCCCCCGGTCGGTGCCGGCCAGGGCGTCCTTGTAGTTCACCGAGGACCAGGCCGAGCGGATCACCACTTCCCCGGGCGCCAGTTGCGCCAGGCTTATCGACTCCAGGCCGCCGCGGTAGCCGGCATGGTCGTCGTGGATGCGGAAGGCGGTGAACTGCGGGGGCACGGACATGGGGCGCTCGCCGGTGAACGGGGGAAGCAGCACGATAGCGCCGGCCGTGGGCGGCTGGGTCCCTTCTTGTAGAATCGGGACACCGAACCCAAATCGGGGTATTCCGGATGCCGACCTGGATCCGTCCCCACAGATGGAGCGTGCATGGCCTGGAATACACCCGGCAGCAAGGGGCCCGACGGCCCGGATGAGAACCGTCGCGGCGGATGGAAGCCGACTGGCGGCAATGGTGGAGGGGGTGGTTGGGGCGGTTTGCCCGGCCAGTTCCGCGAAATTTTCGACGGCGGGGTCTGGCGCTGGGTGCTGGGTGCCGTGGTCCTGCTGGTGTTGTTCTCCAGCTTCCAGCTCATTCGCGAGCAGGAGCGCGGCGTGGTGCTGCGCTTCGGCCAGTATTCGCGCGTGCTGCAGCCGGGACCGAACTTCAAGCTGCCCTGGCCGATCGAATCGGTGATCAAGGTCAATGCGACCGAGATCAAGACCTTCAACAACCAGGTGCCGGTGCTGACGCGCGACGAGAACATCGTCAACGTCGAGCTCAACGTGCAGTACCGCGTCGATGATCCGCGCGAGTACAAGTTCGGTACCCGCGACGCCGACGAGGTGTTGCAGCAGGCCGCGCAGAGCGCGGTGCGCGAACAGGTCGGCCGTTCGGACCTCAATTCGGTGCTCAACAACCGCGGCCCGCTGGCCACGGCGGCGCGCGAGCGCCTGCAGGCTTCGCTCAACGCCTACAACACCGGCCTGGTCGTCACCGGCCTGACGCTGCCCAACGCCCGGCCGCCGGACGAGGTGAAGCCGGCGTTCGACGAGGTCAACGGTGCCCAGCAGGTGCGCGAGCGCCTGATCAACGAGGCCCAGGCCTATGCCGCCAAGGTGGTGCCCGAGGCGCGCGGCCGCGCCGCCAGCACCCGTACCGTGGCCGAGGGCTACAAGGAAGCGCTGATCGCCAAGGCGCAGGGTGATGCCGAGCGCTTCACCCTGTTGCAGGCGCAGTACGCCGGTGCGCCGGAAGTCACGCGCAAGCGCCTGTGGCTGGAGACCATGCAGCAGGTGCTGGCGCAGAACCGCAAGGTGATCGGCGGCGACGGCCGCCAGCTGATCTACGTGCCGATGGCCGACCCGGGCACGCGCCCGGCGCCGGCGCAGTTGCCGACGATGTCGCTGCCGAGCGTGCTGTCGCAGGACAGCGACAGCTCCGCCGCGCCGGGCAGCGCCGAAAGCATCCGCAATCCGGACCGCGGTCCGCGCCCGGCCGGCCGCGATGGGAGTGAACGATGAAACAGTCCGTCTGGATCGCCGTGGCGGTGATCGTGTTGCTGGGCCTGTTCGGCTCGGTGTTCGTGGTGCGCGAGGATCAGACCGGCATGGTGCTGAACCTCGGTCGCGTGGTGCGCTCGGACCTCAAGCCGGGCCTGCACTTCAAGATCCCGGTGGTGGAAACCGCGCGCGTATTCGACCGCCGCTTCAAGGTGATCAACACCGCCGCGGCGCGCTACTTCACCGCCGAGCAGAAGGATGTCAGCGTCGACTTCTTCGCCATCGGCTACATCTCCAACGTGGCCGACTTCTATCGCGCGACCGGTGGCGAGGAAACGGTGGCCGAGTCGCGCCTGGCACCGATCATCACCGACTCGCTGCGCAACCAGATCAACTCGCGCACGCTGCAGCAACTGGTGTCCGGCGACCGCAGCGAGCTGATCGCCGGCCAGCTGGCGGGCATCAATGCCGCGATCAAGGGCCTGGGCATGCAGATCAACGACCTGCGGATCAAGCAGATCGACCTGCCGGCCGACAGCCAGATCATCAACGACGTCTACGAGCGCATGCGTGCGCAACGCAAGCAGGAGGCGAGCAAGCTGCGCGCCGAGGGCGAGGAGCAGTCGCTGAGCATCCGCGCCCAGGCCGACCGCGAAAGCACGGTGATCGTGGCCGACGCCGAGCGCGATGCGCAGAAGCTGCGCGGCGAAGGCGATGCCGAGGCCGCGCGCATCTTCGGCAAGGCGGCCGCCGCCGACCCGAACTTCTTCGCGTTCTACCGCAGCCTGGAGGCGTATCGCGGCTCGATGGCCGACGGCAACGGGGTGATCGTGCTCGACAAGAACGATCCGTTCCTGCAGTACTTCAAGGGTGATCGCTGAGGTCGGTTCGACCGCAGCCTTGGAGGCCGCCTTCGGGCGGCCTTTTCATTGAGGGGACCGGCCTCGACAAGCCTGAACAAGCTGGGGGTGGTGGCCGTCGCCGGAAACCCGGATAATTCGCAAAAGCCGGCCGGGTCGTTCGCACAGGACATCCCGTTCGGCTTTTTCCGTGTCTGGGCCGGCATTGCCGGCGCCACCCCGCTGGCGGCGCCACGCGGGTAGTGCAGGTTCCGGCACGATCAATCCATCAAGCGGCCCCGATGGCCGCCCGCAAAGGAGTTACCCGTCATGGGTCAGTCAGTTGTCGTGCTCGGCGCCCAGTGGGGCGATGAAGGCAAAGGCAAGATCGTCGATCTGCTCACCGAGGAAATCGGCGCCGTGGTGCGCTTCCAGGGCGGCCACAATGCCGGCCACACGCTGGTCATCAACGGCAAGAAGACCGTCCTGCACCTGATCCCGTCCGGCATCCTGCGCGAAGACGCGCTGTGCCTGATCGGCAATGGCGTGGTGATCTCGCCGGCCGCGCTGAAGAAGGAGATCGAAGAGCTGGAAACGTCCGGCGTCGAGGTGCGTTCGCGCCTGAAGATCTCGCCGGCCGCGCCGCTGATCATGCCGTACCACATCGCCCTGGACCAGGCGCGCGAACGTGCCGCAGGTGGCAAGGCCATCGGCACCACCGGCCGCGGCATCGGCCCGGCGTATGAAGACAAGGTTGCCCGCCGCGGCATCCGCGTCGCCGACCTGCATTATCCGGCGCAGCTGGAAGAGCTCCTGCGCACCGCGCTGGACTACCACAACTTCGTGCTGACCAAGTACCTCAACACCGACGCGGTCGACTTCCAGAAGACCTATGACGAAGCACTGGCCTTCGGCGAATACGTCGAGCCGATGAAGTCGGACGTGGCCGGCATCCTTCACGACCTGCGCAAGCAGGGCAAGCGCGTGCTGTTCGAAGGCGCGCAGGGTGCGCTGCTGGACATCGACCACGGCACCTATCCCTACGTCACCAGCTCCAACACCACCGTCGGCGGCGCGCTGGCCGGCACCGGCGTTGGCGCGCAGTCGATCGACTACGTGCTCGGCATCGCCAAGGCCTATGCCACGCGCGTGGGCGGCGGTCCATTCCCGACCGAGCTGGACGATGAGGTCGGCCAGGGCATCCGCGACCGTGGCGCCGAGTACGGTGCTTCGACGGGGCGTCCGCGCCGTTGCGGCTGGATGGATATCGTCGCGCTCAAGCGCGCGGTGGCGATCAACGGCATCAGCGGCCTGTGCATCACCAAGCTCGACGTGCTCGACGGCATGGAGAAGCTCAAGATCTGTATTGCCTACGAATACCGCGGCAAGCGCACCGAGTACGCGCCGCTGGATGCGCAGGGTTGGGAAGAGTGCACGCCGGTCTATCTGGAATTCCCGGGCTGGAGCGAGAACACCCACGGCATCACCGAGTGGGAGAAGCTGCCGCCGGCCGCACGCGCCTATCTGCGCGCGCTGGAGGAACTGGCCGGCTGCCCGATCTCGATCGTCAGCACCGGACCGGACCGCGACCATACGATGGTGCTGCAGGATCCGTTCGCCTGAGGCTTCAGGGCCTGGCAGGAATGGAAAGCCCCGCTTCGGCGGGGCTTTTTTTGGGCTGCCTGGGATTATCGCCAGCCGACGCTACAGCGTCGGGTCGGTTCCGTTTAGTGCGAGGCGGGCCGGCGTTGCGCCGCTTCCGCCCCGCCGACCGCCGACAGTGCCGCCCATAGCGCGGCCAGGTTGACCACCAGCGACAGTTCGCCGGACTTGCTGTCGTCGCCGTCGCACCAGCGGCGTGCGTCCTCGCGTGCTTCGGCCGGCAGTACGGCCAGCAGGCTGGCCTCGTCCAGTGCCCGGGCCGAGCGTTGCAGGCGCAGCGACAGGCGGACCGAGCCGGCCAGGTGCGCCAGTGCGTGGAGGGTGGAAGCGGTGGCAGTCAGGAACAGGGCGCCGCGCAGCACGCCGACGTGCGCCCAGCCCGGCACCGCTTCGAGCGAGGCGGCCAGCGCCAGGGCCAGCGTCCGCCACAACGGCCAGGGCCGCTGCGCGCGCCGCGGCCAATGCACCAGCAGGCCGCCCAGCGCGATGGCCAGGGCGGACAGGGCAATGAGGTCGTGCGCGCTGAGCGCCATCCAGGTGCTGGCCACGGCGAGGATCGCCAGGGCCAGCCAGGCCGGTGGCAGCAGCCGGCGCAGGTAATCCAGGCCGACGTCCTGGATCAGGCTGGTGAGGCTTCGTTCGCGTGGGCTCGGGGTCATGGCTTCACGGTTCGCTCGGGTACCGGTAGATCCTGGCCGCAGGGGTGTCGAAGAAAGGTCGGACGCCCGTGGGCGCCGTTCCGATCATCCCATTTTTATCGCTTTGGGATTGCATTGGGATGACGGGTTCCACGTAATTTCCGCGGGGAAGTTGGCGCCAGGCGGTGAAATTTCATACAAAACAATTGGTTGCTGAGAATGGGCGCGGGGCCAAGTCTTGGCCATGGTATCTAACATGGCCAAGGTGTATAACGTGGCCAGGATAGACAGGTGGGGCAGCCAGCATGGCCAATGACGACGAAGTCAATTCGGCAGCACGCACGGCGGATCACTTTCGCCGGCACGCTTGGCAGGTACAGGTGGAACCCAACGTCGGCAAACACCGGCCGGACCTGATCGTACAGCGGGGCAATACGCGCTATGTCGTGGAAGTGAAGTCATTGCGCGAAGCCCGCGCGGATCGCGCGATCCCGCTTCTGTCCCAAGCCATCCTGCAGTCCGCGCGTTTGGCCGAAGCATTGCAAGCCAAACCGCTTGCGGTATTGGGCATGCCGCACGTTTCGCCGGCGACCCTGCAAAGAATCGTCGCATTTTGCGCGGATTTCGCGCCCGGTATGGCGGTCGGGGTGATCGCAAACGATCGCGGCGCCTACTTCTCCGGCCCGGATCTCGATGATCTGAATGAAGCGTTTTCCCCAGGAACCCTCAAGTCCTCGCACTATGCGGTGCGCAGTGCCACGGACATGTTCTCGGATCTGAATCAGTGGCTGCTGAAAGTGCTTCTGGCACCCGAGGTTCCGCTTGAGCTATTGCGCGCGCCGCGGCAGCGGTACCAAACGACCCAGGAGCTCGCACAAGCCGCGCATGTATCTGCCATGAGCGCGTCGAGGTTTGCGCGCCGTCTCAAGGAAGAGGGCTTTCTTGACGTGTCGGGATCCTCGTTGCGCCTTGTCCGGCGACGGGAGCTGTTCCAGCGCTGGACATCGGCGCTCAGCCGATCCACGCCTGAACTGAGAATGGCATACCTGATTCCCGGCCCACCGAAACGCCAGCTCATGAAGGCCGCTACTGCATTGGACGCGTGCGTGGGCATGTTTGCGGCGGCCGAACTGCTGCATATCGGCCACGTCAGCGGCGTTCCACCTTATCTGTACGTGCGCAAGCTGAGCGCTCATCTCAGGTCTGAGCCGAATGGCTTGGTGCCCATTGCACCGGGCGAACAGCCGCAGGTCATATTGAAGCAAGCGCCAGCCGCCGAGACGATTTTCCGGGGCGCCGTCATGGTCGAGGGGATGCGGACGACCGATGTGATCCAGGTCTACCTGGACACTGCAACGCATCCTTCGAGGGGCCAGGAGCAGGCTGCATTTCTGGAAGAGAAGGTACTCAACCGCGTGCTTGGGGCCATTGAATGAGCGATCAGGATGCCTTTGGAAAACTGGCCAAGGCCTTGTCCCCATGGCATGCGCAGTTGGTTTTCATAGGGGGCTGGGCACACAGGCTCTATCGTCTCCATCCCGAAGCCTCGCCTCGGCCTTACCAGCCGATAGCGACGCTTGATGCGGATATTGCCTTCGCTGAAGGAGAACGCCTGGCCGGAAGCATAAAGGCCAGGCTTACGGAAGCCGGATTCAACGAACAATTGACCGGGACGCACAGGCCGCCGATCTCCCAATACACGCTGGGCGATGAAGGCGCCTCTGGTTTCTACGCCGAGTTCCTTACGCCGCTCACCGGTAGCGGCAGAACCCGCGCGCAGGTTCCGTTGGTCACGGTCGAGAGGGCAGGCGTGACGGCGCAGCGCCTCAGACATCTGGAGCTGATGCTGCTGGCGCCTTGGAGCGTCGAGTTGCCTTCCGGCTGGGGGGTGGATACGGGGACCATCATCAAGCTCCCCAATCCCGTCAGCTTCATCGTGCACAAGCTCCTGATCCATGAGTTGCGGCAAGGCAACAAAAAGGCCCAGGACGTGCTGTATATCCATGACACCGTGGACCTGTTCGGCGGCGACATCGAGAATTTGACGGGAATCTGGCGGGATACCGTCAAGCCGAGCATGCATGCCAACCAGATCAGGCAGGCCATCGAGGCCAACGACGCCCTCTTCGGCCGCAACAACGATACGTTGCGCGATTCGGCGGCTATCCCGCAGGACCGCGATCTCAATCCCGAGCGCATGCGGCTGGCGATACACGCGTTTTTGCACGAGATGTTCAACGCGTGAGTCGAGGCTGTGGGGCCGGCTTCGGGCGGAAACGCCTGCCATTTATCGGACAGGTTCGCAACATGCAAGCGGCATGAATTACAATGCCCGCAACGACGCGCCAGCCCAGTGCCAGCCAAGGGTCGTGATCTTCCACACCTTGGGACCCGTACATGGACAACCGTCATCGGCGCCAGCGCGCCGTGCAGCTCTCTTTGCTTTCGCTCGGCCTGTCGGTCGCCTTGCAGGCCACCGCACAGCAGGCGCCCGATGCCGCCGCCGAAGCGCGCGACGCCAAGACCCTCGACGCCGTGCGCGTCACCGGCGAACGCCCCACTTCCTACACCGTGCAGCAGACCGCCGCGGCCACGCGCCTGTCGCTGAGCCCGCAGGACACGCCGCAGTCGTTGACCGTGGTCACCCAGCAGCGCATCGAGGACCAGAACCTGCAGTCGGTGCGCGACGTGCTCGACAACGTCACCGGCGTGTTCTCCAGCGCCTACGACACCGAGCGCGTGGTGTTCTATGCGCGCGGCTTCCAGGTCGAGAACATGTCCTACGACGGCGTGCCGATCGCCTCCAGCCTCAACAGCAGTTCGGCCGACGGCAGCCTGGACACGGCCATCTACGACCGCATCGAGATCCTGCGCGGCGCCACCGGCCTGCTGTCGGGCGCGGGCAGCCCGTCGGCGTCGATCAACTTCATCCGCAAGCACGCCAATGCGCGCGAGTTCACCGGCGACTTCTCGCTCAGCGCCGGCTCCTGGAACACCTACCGCGGCACTGCCGACCTGTCCGCGCCGCTCAATGGCGACGGCAGCGTGCGCGGGCGCTTCGTCGCCGCCTACGAGCAGGGCGATTCCTACCTGGACCGCTACAGCAACGAGAAGAAGGTGGCCTACGGCGTGATCGACGCCGACCTGGGCGAGTCGACCACGCTCAGCGTGGGCTACGACTACCAGGAAACCAATCCGGAGAGCGTCACCTGGGGCTCGTACCCGGTGTTCTACGACGATGGCGGTTTCATCACCTGGCCGCGCAGCTTCAATACCTCCACCGACTGGACCTACTGGAACAACAAGACCCAGACCGCGTTCGTCGACTTCAAGCACCGCTTCGGCAACGGCTGGCAGTTGCGCGCGCTGGCCAGCCATCGCCGGACCGATGCCGACCAGGCGCTGTTCTACGTCTATGGCTTCCCGAACCGCGACACCGGCGAGGGCCTGGACCCCTACGCCTACCTCGGCCGCGATGCCGGCCGCCAGGACAATATCGACGTCTATGCCAGCGGCCCGTTCCAGCTCGGCGGCCGCGAGCATGAGCTGGTCGTCGGTGCGACCGGCTCGCGCTACAAGAAGACCACCGACGAGCACACTTACGACGACATCGCGCCGGTCGGCAACTTCCTCGAATGGAATGGTCGTTACCCGCGACCGGTGTTTTCCGACCAGGCCGGCCGTGTCACCGATATCCGCACCGACCAGTCCGGCCTCTACGCCGCCGCGCGTTTCAGCCTGGCCGATCCGCTCAAGCTGATCGCCGGTGCCCGCTACAGCCGCTGGAAGAACGATACCGACGACGTCTACAGCGGCGTGTTCCGCCACGAGCACAACAAGACCGTGCCCTACGCCGGGCTGATCTACGCCATCGACCCGACCTGGTCGGTGTTCGCCAGCTACACCGAAATCTTCAACCCGCAGGACGAGCGCACCGCCAGCGGCAGCTTCCTCGACCCGATCGTCGGCAGCAGCTACGAGATCGGCATCAAGGGCCGCCACTTCGACGGCCGCCTGAACTCCTCGCTGGTGCTGTTCGACACCAAGCAGGACAACGTCGCCGAAGCCGATGTCGGCAACTACCTGCCCGATGGCATGACCCAGGCTTATTACGCGGTCGATGGCACGCGTTCGCGCGGCGCCGAACTGGAACTGGCCGGCGACCTGACCGACAACTGGAACGCCTCGCTGGGCTGGTCGTACTTCGACCTCGAAGGGCCCGATGGCGAGAAGCTGCGCACCGCGTTGCCGCGCACGCTGTTCCGCCTGTTCACCACCTACCGCCTGCCGGGTGCGTGGAATGCCCTGACGATCGGCGGCGGCGCGAACTGGCAGTCGGCCAGCCGCGCCTTGGTCGATGGTCCCGATGGCCCGCAGCGGGTCAACCAGTCCTCGGTGACGTTGCTGAGTGTCATGGCGCGCTACCAGTTCAGTCCGCAGGCCGAACTGCAGCTCAATGCCGACAACCTGCTCGACCGCAAGTACTTCGTGCTGGACGAGTACAGCAACCTCTACTACGCCGCGCCGTCGAGCGCGACGTTGAGCTTCCGCTACCGGTTCTGATGGCAGCCTCATCCGCCCCGAAGGGGGCGGATGAGGTGGATTCAATCCTTGAGGTCGAGCAGCGGTTCGAAGCCGCCGTAGATCAGGCGCTTGCCGTCGAAGGGCATCGGGTTGCCCTCCATGCGGGGGTCCTCCATCATTTTCTTCATGCCGGCATCGCGGGTGGCCTTGTCCGGCCACTCGATCCACGAGAACACCACCGTTTCATCGTCGCGGGCCTGCACCGCGCGGTAGAAGTCGGTCAGCTGGCCGTGCGGCACGTCGTCACCCCAGCACTCGACCACCCGCAGAGCCCCATATTCGATGAAGATCGGGTCGCCCTGGCTGGCGTGGGCAATGAATTTTTCGCGATTGGCCGTGGGGACTGCGATGAGGAACCCGTCCACATAGCTCATGACGTACTCCGGAGTGGCGCAACGGAATGCGCGCCTTCTGACAGCCCGACGAACGGCGCGGCCGGATTTCGACGGCCGCCTGGCGGCGTGCCGATGTCGATTCAGCAAACTCAGCCCGCGTCGCTGCGTCCACTTGCATACCGCAGCCCGCGTTGTAGCTGCGCGAGGAATTCCGCCTGGCCGTAGATCTCCTCGGTATGCCCCAGCCCGGTGTACCAGGCGCGGCCGCCCTCGAAGGCGTGGTGCCAGGCGATGGGGTGGTCGGCGCCCATGCCGCCGCCCGCGTACAGGCGTTCGTCCAGCGTGGCGATCACCTGCACCCGGCCGCGCGGGTTCTGGTCGTAGTTGTAGAACTCGTCGTGCACCGGCCACGCCGCGCCGCTCGCCACGCCATCACGCTCCGGCTGCACGCGGCTGTCGTGCAGCCCGGGCGGATGGTCGTGGAAACGCGCGCCCACCAGTTGCCCGTACCAAGGCCAGTCATATTCGGTATCGGCTGCGGCATGCACGCCGACGAAGCCGCCGCCGGCGCGGATGAAACCCTCCATCGCCTGTTGTTGCGCGGGGTCGAGCACGTTGCCGGTGGTGCTGGCGAAGATCACCACGCGATAGCGCGCCAGGTTGGCCGCAGTGAAGGCGCTCGCGTCTTCGGTGGCGTCGGCGACCATGCCGGCGGCTTCGGCCAGGTGGGTCAGTGTGCGCACGGCCACGGGAATCGAGTCGTGGCGAAACCCCGCCGTCTTGCTGAAGATCAGGACGCGGTCGGGCGGCGTGGCGTGGGCAGGCATCGCAGGCAGGCTCAGGGCGTAGAGGAAGAGCAGGGCGGTCAGGAAAGGGCGCATGCGGCGATTCTGGCACCGAAGCCGGCGCGATGCGCGCCCACGCCCCGCCGGCGCGCTTGTCGCCCCGCCAGCCCGCGCCTAAGCTGCGGTGTATCCGGGGCGCCCGGCGCGTGGCCGGCCGTCCTGCCGAGGAGTACGACGCGTGGCCGCCGAGAACGACCCCCACTACTACGACCGCGCCGACGCGCTGATCGAACTGGCCAACGCGCAGCTGGCCGGGGCCTCGCGCGAGCCGATCGAGGATTCCTTCGTCTACGCACTGGCCCGCTTCAATGCCTGGAGCAGCGCCTGCGGCCACGGCAGCGGCGAACAGATGGCCGCGGCCAAGGCGCAGACGCTGGCGATCTGCCTGGAACGCTACCGGCGCTTGCTGGAAGCGAACTTCGACGATTACGTCGCCCACTTCGATACGTATATGAAGTCGCCGCGGCGCTGAGTCTCGTACGGCCTCGTTTGCGACGCCTGCGTCGTGTGCTTGGCGCTCATCCTCGACCTCTTGAGCAAGTGCCGTCAGCACCACCTGTTTGCGATCTGTCTAGGCCCTGGGGCAGATGACATCCAGCCAGCCTGCGATCTCCAGCGGGACTTTGCGGGTTCCATCGCGCCGATCGTAGATGCACTCGGTACCCAACTGGACGCGGCATACGGAAAATGCCTGCTTCAGCTCGCGACTGTTGTCTACCATGATGGCCGCGTCTGCCACCGATACAGCCTGGCCAATGGCGTGTTGTGTCCTTGGAAAGCGCGCCAGCACCTTATTAGGTCTTACGGCATGACCCCCTTGCGCAACCCGTGTTTGAACGCGAGCCAGCGACAACTCGGCGCTGGTCAGTCCCACAAAGACCAACAGCACGAAGTAGCCTGCGTCCTGCATCTGCCGGATCAGCGTGATCTTTGAGTCATATGCCCCATCGGGAAGTTTCTTCCAATGGGAAAAGACCGTCTCCATCGCGAAGGGCACCATGGCTGCCATGGCATGAGTCACGAATCCTTGAACGCCGGCCTGGGCCACCGCCATCCAACTGTCGTTGTGATCTCGAAGATTGGCGGCCCACCTGGGAAGCCGTGTTCCCGAATCGGCTTCAGGCAAGATGGACAACATCATTCGATCGGCGTTGACCAGGGGGATCTGCAAGCGATCCGCCAATCGTCCGTACCACAGTGTGGATTTCCCCGAGCCGTTATGCCCAGCAAGGATCACGGCCAGTGGCCGGTCGGAGGCTCGCTGTTCGGCCAGCACGCTCCCCAGAGCGGCGGGAATGCTGACCATCACACTGGCTTGAATCGCCCGGCGATCATTCGGCCGCGTTTGGTCTGCCCATTGAGCGTGCGTATCAGAATACCCGGCGTAGCTGGATCGGCGCGATAAAGCGGCACGCCTGGGTCAATGCGTACCTGCACGCCAGGTCGGCTCAAGACCGACTTGGCGCGCACCAGTGCCGAACGACCAGCATCGATGTTGATCTTGGCCTGTGCCTGCGTCGGCTTGACCGTCTCCACAATGACGCTGCCGAACTGGATCCGTTGGGGGCTTTGCCGGCCCTTCGCCAGAGGGGAGAAGCGAGTCTTTGCCAATAGCGGAGACGCTGAAACCGTGATTTGAAGTTCCTGGGAGCGGGCATTGGAACTCCCCACCGAAGGGCTGACCACCCCCACCAACCCCGCTGGTTTCTTGGGGCGGCGGGATGCGGCTGTTTTGGCGCTTTTCATGTCTCAAGCCTGCTGTTGTGTGGCCACACTGTCAATATGAGGACACCTCTCCTGAAAGGGTAGGGGGAGATGCTGTGCCATATAAATCAGTTGCTTACAGGCCCCCAGGGCGTTGTTGTGCTTACGTGTCAGGCGTCGGCCCGCCATCCGCACCAACCAGATGATTCCTTTCAGCGCGCCGACATCGAATACGGATGCTGCGCCGGATCGCTGGCCCAGCGCTTGTCCGGCGTCGCCTGCATGCGGAAGCGCAATTCGCCGCCGGCCAGGATTTCCTCGTGGCTGATCCACGCACGCGGCAGCGGCTTGCCGTTGAGCGTGGCGCCGCCGATATACGGATGGCGATCGTCCAGGCCCTCGGCAATCACGGTGAAGTGGCGGCCGTTGGCGAGGTTGAGCGTGGCCTTCGGCAGGAACGGGCGGCCGATCACGTACTGGTTGCTGCCCGGCGCCACCGGGTAGAAACCCAGCGTGCTGAAGACATACCAGGCCGACATCTGGCCGAGGTCGTCGTTGCCGGCCAGGCCGTCCGGTCGCGCGGCGTACTGGGTGTCCATGATCTGCTTGAGCCGCGCCTGGGTACGCCAGGGCTGGCCGGCGTAGGCATAGAGATAGGCGACGTGGTGGCTGGGCTCGTTGCCGTGCGCGTACCAGCCGATCAGGCCGGTGATGTCTTCCATGTGCTCGAAGGTCTTGGGGTCGACCTTGGCGTCGAACACATCGTCCAGGCGCTTGAGCAGTGCGTCGCTGCCGCCGTGCGCGGCGGCCAGGCCGGCCACGTCCTGCGGCACGTACCAGGAGTACTGCCAGGCATTGCCTTCGGTGTAGTCGCTGCCATAGCCGCTGGCGCTGGGGTCGAACGGTTCGCGGAAGCTGCCGTCGCGCTTGCGTGCGCGCATGAAGCCGGTGGCCGGGTCGAAGGCGTGCTTCCAGTTGCCGGCGCGCTTTTCGAATTCGCTGGCGACATCGGCGCGGCCCATCTGCTGCGCCACGCGGTAGATCGTCCAATCGTCGAAGGCGTATTCGAGCGTCTTGGAGGCCGCTTCGCCTTCTTCGTCGATCGGCACGTAGCCCAGCTGCCGATAGGCGGCGATGCCGTCGTAGGGGCCGTAATCGGCACTGGCGACCATCGCCTGCAGCGCTTCGTCCGCATCGAAGCCGCCGATGCCCTTCATGTAGGCGTCGGCGATCACCGGCACGGCGTGGTAGCCGATCATGCACCACGTCTCCAGGCCGTGGAACGCCCACACCGGCAGGATGCCGTAGGCGCTTTCACGGCGCGAGGCCAGCAGCGAGTTGACCACGTCGCTGGTGCGTTGCGGCGGCTGCACCAGGGTCAGCAGCGGGTGCAGGGCACGGTAGGTGTCCCACAGCGAGAAGGTCGAATAGTTCGTCCAGCCATGCGCCTGGTGCACGGCGTTGTCGGGCCCGCGGTAGCGGCCGTCGCTGTCCATGAACAGGGTGGGGCCGAGCAGGGTGTGGTACAGCGCGGTGTAGAAGCGCGTGCGCTGGTCAGCGCTGCCCTGCGCATCGATGGCCGAGAGCGCCTGGGTCCATTGCTTGCGCGCCTCGGCGCGCACCTGGTCGAAGTCGAAGCCCGGCACTTCGGCGTCGAGATTGGCGATGGCGTTGTCTTCGCTCACCGGCGAGATCGCCAGCTTCACCACCAGCGGCGCGTCGCCGGCAGCGGACGTGCCGAAGTCGAACACGCCGACCAACTGCCGGCCCTCGATCTGCGCGCGCTGGCGCGGATCGTCCGCGCCCGGCGGCGGGAAGCCCTTGTAGAGCACGTTTTCTTCGGTGTCCTGCAACGCGGTGCCGCGCAACGGGCGCGAGAAGCGCATCGCGAAATAGAGTTGGCGCCCGGGTGCCCAGCCGCGGGTTTCGCGAAAGCCGGTGACCGTGCCGTCGGCGCGCACGCGCAGCCGCGACCACAGCACCTTGCCGGGATAGTCGTAGAGGCTGGTGCGCATATCGACCAGCACGTGCGCCGGCTCGCCCTTGGGGAAGCTGTAGCGATGCACGCCGACACGCGCGCTGGCGGTGAGTTCGGCGCGTACGCCGTAGTCGTCCAGGGTGACGGCGTAATAGCCCGGCTGGGCCTGTTCGGTCTGGTGGCGGAAGCGCGAGGTGTAGCCGCTGCGGGGCTGGGTGGCATCGCCGCGTTCGAGCTTGACCTCGCCGCTGATCGGCATCAGCAGGATGTCGCCCAGGTCCGAGTGGCCCGAGCCGGAGAAATGCGTATGCGAGAAACCAACGATCGTCTGGTCGTCGTAGCGATAGCCGGCGGCCCAGCCATAGGCGTCCTTGCGCGGCTTGATCTGCGTGTCCGGGCTGAGCTGGACCATGCCGAACGGCACCGTCGCTCCGGGATAGGTATGGCCTTCGCCGCCGGTGCCGATGAAAGGATCGACAGCCGCATAGGCCGCATCGCCCGGAGTCGCTGCCTGCGCGCAGGCCACCGCGAGCAGCACGCAGGCCAGCCAGGGCGCCAGGCGCCGTGGGGTGATTTCAAGCATGTGTTCCTCCGAGTGATGGTCCCCGCACGGACCGGAGTCTAGCTTGGATCGATCTAAACCGGTCGCTGCGGCGCAGCAGTTGCCCTCAACCGGCTTCGAGTTCGGCCACGCGCGCGCGCAGCGCGGCATTTTCCCGTTCCAGTTCGTCCACGCGCCGGCGCAGCGCCAGCACTTCGTCGCCGCTGGACGCTGCCTGCGCAGGTGCGTCGGCTGCTTCGCGTTCCGGCCGCGGCTTGCGTCGCGACTCGCGCACGCGCCGCGCCGTCTCGCGCAGTTCTTCGCGGCCCGCCTGCGCCGCGGCCTGTTGCTCGGCCATCGGCAAGGTCGCGACCACGGCGGCGGCATTGATCGACAACGCACCGCTGCGCACCGCCTCGACCACCTCCGGCGCGGCCTGGCGCTGGATCTTCTCGATCATCCCGAGCTGGCTGCTGCTCACGCGCGCGACGCGGGCAAGATCTTCCCGGCTGGGGGGCGGCGTAGCGGATGCGGTCGGCGCGGGATCGCTCGCCGATTCGGACCACGGCACTTCATCGTCCTGCGCCGGTGCCGCCGGCTCGGCCCGTGGCGCACGCCGTGCCGCCAGGATCTCGCGCTTGCGCAGCGCCAGCACGCCGCGCTGGAAGTCCGACACGCTGCGCCGGCCCAGGTGCTGGTCGATCATCCACAGGTGCACGTCCTCGATGCTCTGGAAGCGCTCGTTCTGCACTGTGCGGAACGGCAGCCCATGCTGCTGGCACAGGCCGTAGCGATTGTGGCCGTCCACCAGCACGTTGCCCCAGAGCACCAGGGCGTCGCGGCAACCTTCGGCGAGCAGGCTCTGCTCCAGTGCGGCGTGCTCGTCGGGCGTCAACGGATCGATGTAGGCCTTGAGGGTAGCGTCGACGACGATGTCGTGGTCCATCTGGCAGCCAGGCGAAAGCGGGCCGGCATTGTAGGCAGTGCCGGCCTTGGCGTCGCCGCTTGACAGCGTGGCGGGGTGGTGAACGCCAGGGCCGGCTTCTTGCCGATGCACTAACACGGCGCGCCCGAGGCTGTGGATCACTTTGCGGGAGATCGCCATGAAGCACGCCACGCTGGATTTCAACGAAGAGTTCAAGGTGTTGTTCGACGTGCGCCAGGTGCAGGCGGCGGTGATGTCGATTGCGCCGGGCGACAAGGAGGGCGGGCCGGAGAACCGGCATCGCGGTGCGGACCAGTGGCTGTACGTGGTGGCCGGGCAGGGCGTGGCGATCGTGGCGGGCATCGAGCAGGCGCTGGCGCCGGGCGATCTGCTGGTGATCGAACAGGGCGAGCGCCACGAGATCCGCAACAAGGGCAACGCGCCGCTGCAGGCGCTCACCTGGTACCACCCGCCGGCCTATACCGCCGAGGGCGAACGCTTGCCTGCCGGCGAACGCTGAGACCGTCATCAGCGAGTGGAGGTGTGGCGGTTGAATTGCACTGCGCGTTCACTCGCACATTGCTACACCCGCTGCGTCATCCCACCGGAGCATTCCCATGCTCGAGAAAAAGACCCGCAAGGCCGCGGCGAAGGACAAGCGCGAAGGCAAGTCGGCCAGTACCCAGGCCGGCGAGTACGTGCACGAGGAGATCGAGCACGTCAAACACGGCAAGCATGGCGCCAAGAGTGCCAAGCAGGCGATCGCCATCGGCCTGTCGAAGGCGCGGCGCGATGGCGTCAAGGCCAAGCCGGGCAAGACCGCGTCCAAGGCGACCAAGCAGAAGGCGGCCAAGGATACGGCGGCGTCGAAGTCGAAGAAGGCGCCATCGAAGACGCGTTCGGCCGGGGCGAAGAAGGCGCTCAAGACTGCCAGCAAGAAGACCACCGCCAAGAAGGCGGTCGGCAAGAAGGCCTTGTCCACGCAGGCGAAGAAGGCGGCGAGCAAGCGCACCGCCAGCAGCCGCTCGGCCGCGGCCAAGAAGGCGGCAAAGACCAAGGGCGCGGCGGGCCGCAAGACCGCGGCGAAGAAGGCGGCGCGGACGCGGGCGAAGAAGTCGGCTTGAGCGACCTGCCTTCTTCCGCATAGCGGGAGGGATGCCTGAATCCTCCCGTCTCGCCGATTGCGATGGAAAGGTGTACAAATGTACACCTATGAAAAGTCTCATCCATCGACTTGCTGAATACGGCAAGCATCACATTCCGGCGGCGTCCGCATGGATCCGCTGAGCCCCCGCCGCGCGGCCGTGCTGGCCTTCCTGCGCGAACGCGCCGAGGCCGGGCAGCCGCCCAGCCTGGCCGAGATCGCCGCCGAGTTCGGCTTCGCCTCGCGCAATGCCGCGCAGAAGCACGTGCAGGCGCTGGCCGAGGCCGGGCTGATCGCGCTGCAAGGCGGGCAGGCGCGCGGCATCCGCCTGCCCGAGGCCCGGCGCGATCCCCCGCTGGTGCTGCCGGTGCTGGGCCGGGTGGCGGCCGGTGCGCCGATCGGCGCCGATATCGGCATCGAACGCGAGCTGTGGCTGGACCGCACGCTGTTCTCGCTGCGCCCGGACTATCTGCTGCAGGTACAGGGCGATTCGATGATCGACGACGGCATCCTCGATGGCGACCTGGTCGGCGTGCATCGCAGCAACGAGGCACGCACGGGCCAGACCGTGGTGGCGCGGCTGGACGGCGAGATCACCATCAAGCGGCTCGAGCGCGGGCGCACGCAGCTGCGCCTGTTGCCGCGCAATCCGGCCTATGCGCCGATCGTGGTGCCGGCCGATGCCGACTTCGCGATCGAAGGCCTGTACTGCGGCTTGTTGCGGCAGGGCTGAGATGGGCGAAGTCCTGGCCCTGGGCGAGATGCTGGCCGCACGCACGGTATGGCGGGCCGGGCAGGGCGTGGCGCTGCGCCGCGACGGCGAAACCAGCGGCCATGCCGCGCTCGATGCGGTGCTGCCCGATGGCGGCTGGCCGCGGCGCGCGCTGACCGAGTTGCTGCTGCCGGCCGACGGCATCGGCGAGATCGCCTTGCTGCTGCCCACGCTGGCACGGCTGACCCGCGCCGGCGAACGCGTGGTGCTGGTCGCGCCGCCCTATCTGCCGTATGCACCGTCCTGGCAGGCCGGCGGTATCGACCTGGCCTGGCTGGAAGTGATCGAGGCCGAGCCGAAGCAGGCGTTGTGGGCGTTCGAACAATGCCTGCGCAGTGGCGCCTGCGCGGCGGTGCTCGGGTGGCCGCAGACCGGCGATGCGCGGGCCTTGCGCCGCTTGCAGGTGGCCGCCGACAGCGGCGACTGCTGCGCCTTTGCCCTGCGCGACCGCCGCCATGCGGTGAATGCCTCGCCAGCCGCGCTGCGGCTGGAATACCTGCCCGGCGAGAACGCCTGGCAGGTGCGCAAATGCCGCGGCGCGCAGGTGCCGGCGCAACCGCTGCGATTGGCGCATTGAGGCACGCGCATGCTCTGGGCCTGCATTCTGCTGCCGCAGTTGGCGCTGGACGCCGTCCTGCGGCGTTTGCCCGACGCGCAGTCGCCGCTGGCGCTGGTGGAAGGCCCGGCGCAATTGCGCAGCCTGCATTCGGTCAATGCCGCCGCCGCCGAGGCCGGCTTGCGCCCGGGCATGCGCCTGGCCGCCGCGCATGCGCTGCTGACCGGCGTGCGCACGGTCGACCATGAGCCGCAGGCCGAGGCGCGCTGGCAGCGCTTCCTGGCGGCCTGGGCGTACCGTCACAGTTCGTTGGTGAGCGCGCAGTGGCCGCATGCCATCGTGCTCGAAGCGCAGGCCAGCTTCCGCCTGTTCGGGCCGTGGCCGCGCTTTGCCCAGCGCCTGCGCGCAGAGCTGGACACCCTGGGCTTTCGCCACCGCATCGCGCTGGCGCCGACCCCGCGCGCGGCGCGCGTGCTGGCCGGGCTGCGCGATGGCATGGCGGTGCGCCAGCCCGGCGCATTGCGCACGTTGCTCGATGAGGTGCCAGTGCGCCGTGCGGCGCTGCCGGGCGAAGACGGCGAGCGCCTGCAGCGGATGGGACTGCGCAGCCTCGGCCAGTTGCGCGCATTGCCGCGCGACAGTTTGCGCCGTCGCTTCGGCGTAGCCCTGCTCGACCATCTGGACCGGCTCTACGGCGACGCCGAAGACCCATTGGCGTACTACGCGCCGCCGGATCATTTCGATGCGCGCATCGAGATGGGCTACGAAGTCGAGAACCACACCGCCTTGCTGTTCCCGCTGCGCCGCCTGCTCGGCGACCTGTGCACCTATCTGTCGATCCGCGACGGTGGCGTGCAGCGTTTCCTGCTGCGGTTGGAGCACGAGCAGGGGCATACCGATGTCGAAGTCGGGCTGCTCGCCGCCGAGCGCGAGCCGGGCATGCTGTTCGAACTGTCGCGCAACCGCCTGGAACGGGTCGAGATCGCGCAACCGGTGGTGGCCTTGCGCCTGCTCGCGCGCGAACTGCCGCCCTTCGTGCCGGCCAGCCGCGATCTGTTCGACCCGCGCCCGCAACAGGCACTGGACTGGCCGCAGTTGCGCGAACGCCTGCGCGCGCGCCTGGGCGACGAGGCGGTCTATCGCCTGGCACCGGCCGACGATCCGCGCCCCGAGCGTGCATGGCGCCGCGTCATGGGCGAGGGCGCGCGTGTGACCCAGGCGCCGCCGCGGCCGCCACGGCCGGCCTGGCTGTTGCCGCAGCCGGTGCCGCTGCGCGAGGCGCCGGTACGCGTGCTGTCCGGGCCGGAACGCTTGGAAAGCGGCTGGTGGGACGGTGGCGAGGCACGCCGCGATTACTACATCGTCGAAACCGCGCGCGGACAGCGCGGCTGGGCTTTCGTGGCGCCGGGTGCGCGCGAAGGCTGGATGCTGCACGGGTGGTTCGCATGAGCCGGGACGACAGCATCGACGGCGTCGACCGCGACACGCCCGGCGGGCGTCCGTCGCGCGCCTGGAGCGTGGATGCGCGGCTGCGCGCGGCGGCCAACGACGAGATCCTGCCCGAACGCGGCGACGCATTGCCGGCCTACGCCGAACTGCATTGCCTGTCGGACTTCTCGTTCCTGCGCGGCGCCTCCTCGGCCGAAGCGCTGTTCGCGCGCGCGCGCCAATGCGGCTACGAAGCCCTGTCCATCACCGACGAATGCTCGCTGGCCGGCATCGTGCGCGGTTGGGAAGCGGCCAAGGCCACCGGCGTGCCGCTGGTGGTCGGCAGCGAGATCGCACTGCACGACGGCCCGCGCCTGGTGTTGCTGGTGGAGAACGCCGGCGGCTACACGCAGCTGTGCGAAATGATCACCCGCGCGCGCCGCGCCGTCGGCAAGGGCAGCTACCGCCTGCTGCGTGCCGATGTGGAGGACGTGCTGCGCGGGCAGGCCATGGGCCTGTTCGCGTTGTGGCTGCCTGCCGCCGAAGCCGATCTCCGGCACGGCCAATGGCTGCGCGCACTCTTTGGCGAACGCGCCTACCTGGCGGTCGAGCTGCACCGCGAATGCGACGATGCCGCGCGCCTGGCGCAGTTGCTGGCGCTGGCGCGGCAACTGGACATGCTGCCGCTGACCAGCGGCGACGCGCACATGGCGCAGCGCCGCGAGCGCATCGTCCAGGACACCCTGACCGCGATCCGCCACAACCTGCCGCTGGCCGAATGCGGCGCGCACCTGTTCCGCAACGGCGAGCGCCACCTGCGCAGCCGCCGCGCCCTGGGCAACATCCACCCGCCGGCCCTGTTGCAGGCGGCGGTCGAGCTGGCGCGCCGCTGCACCGGTTTCGATCTCAAGCGCGACCTGCATTACCGCTATCCGGCCGAGCTGGTGCCCGCCGGCCACACCCTGGCCAGCCACCTGCGCGCGCTGACCGCGGCCGGCATGCGCGTGCGCTGGCCGCGCGGGGTGCCGGACAAGGTCGCCGCCGACATCGAGCAGGAACTGGCGCTGATCGCCGAGCTGAAGTACGAGGCGTTCTTCCTCACCGTGCACGACGTCGTGTCCTTCGCGAAGTCGCGCGGCATCCTGTGCCAGGGCCGCGGCTCCTCGGCCAATTCGGCGGTGTGCTTCGCGCTGGGCATCACCGCGGTGGACCCGGCGGAGAACCGCCTGCTGATCTCGCGCTTCCTGTCCAAGGCACGCGACGAACCGCCGGACATCGACGTGGACTTCGAGCACGAGCGCCGCGAGGAAGTGCTGCAGTACGTCTACAACAAATACGGCCGCGCCCGCGCCGCGCTGGCGGCGACGGTGATCTGCTATCGCGGCAAGAGCGCGGTACGCGACGTCGCCAAGGCGTTCGGCCTGCCGCCGGACCAGATCGGCCTGCTGGCCGACTGCTACGGCTGGGGCAATGGCGACACACCGATGCAGCAGCGGCTGGAGGAGGCAGGTTTCGATCTGGAAAACCCGCTGATCGCGCGCGTGCTGGCAGTGACCGAAATGCTGCGCGACCACCCGCGCCACCTGTCGCAACACGTCGGCGGCTTCGTCATTTCCGATGCGCCGTTGTCCACCGTGGTGCCGGTGGAGAACGCGGCGATGGCCGACCGCACCATCATCCAGTGGGACAAGGACGACCTGGAGACGATGGGCCTGCTCAAGGTCGACTGCCTGGCGCTGGGCATGCTGACCTGCATCCGCAAGACCCTGGAGCTGGTGCGCCGGCACCGCGGCCGCGATTTCGAGCTGGCCACGATCCCCGATGCCGACGAGGCCACCTACGACATGATCTGCCTGGCCGACACCATCGGCGTGTTCCAGATCGAATCGCGGGCGCAGATGGCGATGCTGCCGCGCCTGCAACCGCGCAGGTTCTACGACCTGGTGATCGAGGTGGCGATCGTGCGGCCCGGCCCGATCCAGGGCGACATGGTGCATCCCTACCTGCGCCGCCGGCAGGGGAAGGAGTTGGTGAGCTATCCCTCCGCGGGGGTGGAGGAGATCCTCGGCCCCACGCTGGGCGTGCCACTGTTCCAGGAACAGGTGATGGAACTGGTGATCCATGCCGGCTACGAGCCCGACGAGGCCGACAAGCTGCGCCGCTCGATGGCGGCCTGGCGCCGTGGCGGCGACATGGAGCCGCACCGCGTGCGCATCCGCGAGCTGATGGAGCGCAAGGACTATCCCTCGCATTTCATCGACCAGATCTTCGAGCAGATCAAGGGCTTCGGTTCCTACGGCTTTCCGCAGAGCCATGCCGCCTCGTTCGCCAAGCTGGTCTACATCAGCTGCTGGTTGAAACGGCATGAACCGGCCGCCTTCGCCTGCGGCCTGCTCAACGCACAGCCGATGGGGTTCTATTCGCCGAACCAGATCGTGCAGGACGCACGCCGCGGCCGCGCCGCGCGCGAAACGGTGGAAGTCCTGCCGGTGGACGTGCAGTACAGCGAGTGGGACCAGAGCCTGGTCGGCGGCACACCCTGGCGCAGCGAACAGGCGCCGGGCACGCAGCCGGCGATCCGCCTCGGCCTGCGCCAGGTGCGCGGCATGTCCGAGCCGGTGGCCCGGGCAATTGCCGAAGCGCGTGCACAGCGCCCCTTCGCCGATGTCGCCGACCTGTGCCTGCGCGCCGGCCTCGATGCCAAAGCGCGCGAAGCCCTGGCCGAAGCCGGCGCCCTGGCCTCGCTGGCAGGCCACCGCAACAACGCGCGCTGGGCGGTGGCCGGCGTCGAGCGGCGGCGGCCGCTGCTGCCCGGCAGCCCGGAAGAAGCCGAGATCGGCCTGCCGGCGCCGCGCGCCGGCGAAGACATCCAGTCCGACTACCGCGCCCTTGGCCTGAGCCTGGGCAAGCACCCGATGGCGTTGTTGCGCGCACAGATGCGCCAACGCCGCATCCTCGGCCTGGACGAACTGCAGGCGCGCCGCCACGGCAGCGGCGTGCACGTGGCCGGCCTGGTCACCCAGCGCCAGCGCCCCGGCACGGCCAAGGGCACGATCTTCGTCACCCTGGAAGACGAGCACGGCATGATCAACGTCGTGGTCTGGTCGCACCTGGCCCAGCGCCGCCGCCGCGCCCTGCTCGAATCGCGCCTGCTGGCGGTGCGCGGGCGCTGGGAGCAAGTGGACGGCGTCACCCACGTCATCGCCGGCGACCTGCACGACCTCAGCCACCTGCTCGGCGAGCTGCCGGTAGCCTCGCGGGATTTCCACTGATGGCCGCGCTCGGCTCGGACCTGTTCGACAACGCGCCCTACCGCACGCTGATCGCCGATGCGCAAGGCGGCGTGCGTTACTGGCCGCAGCTGGTCGGCCAGGCGCAGGCCGAGCGCTGGTTCACCGCGTTGCGCACCGGCATCGAATGGCAGACCCTGCAGCGGCCGATGTACGAGCGCATCGTCGACGTACCGCGGATGCTGGCGCGCTTCGACCTGGATGCATTGCCGGCGGATACGCCGCTGGCGGAAATGCTGGCGGCAGTGTGCGAGGTCCTGCCGGGGCGTTACAACAGCGTGGGCCTGAACCTGTATCGCGACGGCCGCGACAGCGTGGCGATGCACAACGACAAACTGCATTCGCTGATCCCCGGCGAGCCGATCGCGCTGGTGTCGCTGGGCGACACGCGGCGGATGAACCTGCGCGCGAAAGCGGGCGGGTGGGGCTGTGGCCTGGATCTGGCGCCGGGCAGCTTGTTGGCGATGAGCCATGCCTCGCAGTTGACACACGAGCATGGCATTCCGAAGACGGCGCGGCCGGTGGGAATGCGGATGAGTGTGGTGTTTCGGGCGCGGCCGGTGGGTTGAGGGTGGTTGGTGTAGGGCTTGCGGTGTGGGCACCGGGACGGCGCATGGCGCTCTGTGTTCCCATGGATGGGTTCACGGCGTGTCCCGAAAGGTCCGCCCCCGACCACCACGCGACCAAAACAAAACAACCACAAACAAACCACCCTTATCATCCAGCCCATGACACAAATAGACGCCACCGATCTCGAAGCCCTGTTCGACGCCGTCCCCGACGTCCTGTTCTTCGTCAAGGACCGCCAAGGCCGCTATACCCACGTCAACCAGACCATGCTGCGCCGGCTGGGCCTGAAATCGCGCCAGGAACTCATCGGCAAACGCGTCGCCGAGGTCTACCCCAGCGGCCTGGGCGCCAACTACGCCAACCAGGACGAACAAGTCCTCGGCGGTGCCGTCATCGACAACGTGCTCGAACTGCACCTGTTCGCCAACCGCGAAACCGGCTGGTGCCTCACCTGCAAACGGCCCCTGCTGGCGAACGGCAAGGTCGAAGGCATCATCGGCATCTCGCGCGACCTCGGCCCGCAGGAAGGCCGCGACGCCCGGCGCGATGCCCAGTACGAAAAGCTGCGCCTGGCATTGGCCTACCTGCATGCGCACTACACCCAGCCGCTGCGCCTGCAGACCCTGGTCGAGCTCACCGGCTTTTCGATGTCCAAGCTGCAGCGCTCGTTCCGCCGGGTGTTCCAGCTCACGCCGCAGCAGGTGCTGCTGCGGCTGCGGTTGCACCGGGCGATGCAGTTGCTGCAGGAAGGCGGCCACAGCATCACCGACATCAGCCATGCGTGCGGTTTCAGCGACCAGAGCGCCTTTACCCGCCAGTTCAAGGCGGCTACCGGGCTGACGCCGAGCGAATACCGCGGCCTGTCGGTGGCGCAGCGCGGCAGGATCGAGGCGATCCTGCCCGCCGAGGGGTGAGGCGTCGGGGCTGAAGCCCCTCCCACAAAGGCCCTGCCACAGAATCCCTTCCACAAGAGGGTCAGTGCGAGGTCTTCTTCTTGCCCCCGCCATCCTGCTTGTTGACCGTGGCCCAGGCGATGCGCTCGGCGCTCTTCTCGCCGTGGCCGCGCTTGCGTTCGCTTTGCTCGATGTGCTGCGCCTCGCGCTTCTGCTTGTCGGTGTAGCTGGATTTGTCTCCGCGTGGCATGACGAAAACTCCTGCATGTGGGGAATCAAGCGAGCATGCGCACCTTCTTTTCGCGATCCCATTGCCGGGTGCGCGCCGCGGCAATGAAGCCCTTGCTGTCGCTGGCCTCGACCACGCCCGCGTCGCGGCCGACGTTGCCGGCCTTGAGCAGCGGCTGCGCGCCTTCGTCCCAGGCGATCGCTTTCAGGTGGACCCAGGCGTTGGCGACGAAGTCGATTGCTGCCGAATCCTTGGACAGCTGCTTGCCGGCCTCGGCCGAGAGCAGCACGGCCACCGCGTCGAAGACGATCGACGGCGTGCCGGCCAGCTGGCCGTCGGCCGGCAACTGCTTGCCGTCGTCCAGGCGCGCGCCGCCGATCTTCGGCGCGACGATCTTGACCGTGGCACCGTCGCTCTCGGCAGCCTTGCGCACGGCCTTGACCAGGGCCGCGTCCGAGCCGTCGTGGACCAGGATGCCGACGCTGCGGCCCTGCAACGTCGGCTTCATCTTGCCGATGATCTGCAAGGCGGGAGAGGGTGGCAGGTCGATCGGTTCGACCGCGGCCGGCGGCGCCGGTGGCAGTGCGGGCAATCCCAAACCATCGGCCACGCGCTGCGCCAGGGAGGGATCGACATGGCGCAGGTGGCCGACGAGGCGCTCGCGTACGGCCGCGGTTTCCACCTTCGACAGCTCGAACACCAGTGCCGAGGCGATATGCGCCTGTTCCGGCGCGGTCTGGCTGCGGAAGAACAGCCGCGCCTGGCTGTAGTGGTCGGCGAAGCGCTCGGCGCGGATGCGTCCCTTGACGCCATCGTCGGCCGGCGTGGCATGACTGCGGAAGCCGTTCGAGGTCTCGCGCGGACTGTCGCCCTGCAACGAGCTGGGTTCGTAGGCGACCCGGCCCTTCGGCCGTTGCATCTGCATGTGGCCATCGCGCTGGTGGTTGGCGAACGGGCACTGTGGCGCGTTGACCGGGATCTGGTGGAAGTTCGGCCCGCCCAGCCGGATCAGTTGCGTGTCCAGGTAGGAGAACAGGCGCCCCTGCAGCAGCGGGTCGTTGCTGAAGTCGATGCCGGGCACGATGTTGGCCGGGCAGTAGGCCACCTGCTCGGTCTCGGCGAAGAAGTTGTCCGGCCAGCGGTCGAGCACCATGCGGCCGATGATCTGCAGCGGCACCAGTTCTTCGGGGATCAGCTTGGTTGAATCGAGGTGGTCGAACGGGAACTTCGCCGCGTCTTCCTCGGTGAACAGCTGCACGCCGAATTCCCATTCCGGGAAGCCGCCGGCCTGGATGGATTCGAACAGGTCGCGGCGGTGGAAGTCCGGATCGGCACCGGCCAGTTTCACTGCTTCGTCCCAGACCGTGGACTGCAGGCCGAGCTTGGGCCGCCAATGGAACTTGACGAAGGTGCTGCGGCCCTGCGCATCGAGCAGGCGGAAGCTGTGGATGCCGAAGCCTTCGATCATGCGCAGCGAGCGCGGGATGGTGCGGTCGCTCATCGCCCACATGATCATGTGCAGCGATTCGGGTGTCAGCGAAATGAAGTCCCAGAAGGTGTCGTGTGCCGATGCCGCCTGCGGGAAGCCGCGGTCCGGCTCCATCTTCACCGCGTGGATCAGGTCGGGGAACTTGATCGCGTCCTGGATGAAGAACACCGGGATGTTGTTGCCGACCAGGTCGAAGTTGCCTTCGCCGGTGTAGAACTTCACCGCGAAGCCGCGCACGTCGCGTGGGGTGTCGACCGAACCGGCGCCGCCGGCCACGGTGGAGAAGCGGGTGAACACGGGGGTGCGCTGGCCGACTTCGGTGAACAGCTTGGCCGTGGTGTATTTCTGCAGCGATTTGGTCAGTTCGAAGTAACCGTGCGCAGCACTGCCGCGGGCGTGGACGATGCGCTCGGGAATGCGCTCGTGGTCGAAGTGGGTGATCTTCTCGCGGAGGATGAAGTCCTCCAGCAAGGTCGGCCCCTTCGGGGTGTCGCGCAGGGAGTTCTGGTTGTCGGCGATCTGCAGGCCCTGGTTGGTGGTCAGGGCAGGATGGGCGCCGCCGGCCTGCTGGTGCAGTTCGTCTGCGGCACCGCGGGTGTCCTGGGCGGTGTCCGCTGCGCCGGCAGACTTATTCGCGGCGGGGCGGGACGAGGCGGCGGGCTTGGCGGTCGGCTTGCGGGCGGCCATCTGAATCTCCTGGGCGACGGGGGGACAACCGGAGCAGGCTGGTCGCGCGGGAGTTAACGGGTGGTGTTGTGGGGCGCCGCGACGTGCACCCGGGCTTCACGCCGGCAGCAAAGCCGGGGCAAAAAAAGGGCCGCATTCGCATGCGGCCCGCAAATGAAACAAGGTTTCGCGGCGCCCTCGCGACGAGGGCGCCAACATCAGGTCACGCTTCGGCGTCTTCCTTGTACGCATCCACCGGGATGCACGCGCACATCACGTTCTTGTCGCCGTAGACGTTGTCCACGCGCGCTACCGGCGGCCAGTACTTCTGCTGCTTCAGCGAGGGCAGCGGGAAGGCGGCCAGTTCGCGCGGGTAGGCGTGGGTCCATTCGCTGGCGCTGACCGCCGCGGCGGTGTGCGGGGCGTTGCGCAGCGGGTTGTCCTCGCGGTCGAGCTTGCCTTCCTCGACCGCGCGGATCTCGTCGCGGATCTGGATCATCGCGTCGATGAAGCGGTCCAGTTCGTGCAGCGATTCGCTCTCGGTCGGTTCGACCATCAGCGTGCCGGCCACCGGGAAGCTCAGGGTCGGGGCATGGAAGCCGAAGTCGATCAGGCGCTTGGCCACGTCTTCGGCGCTGATGCCGGTGCTGTCCTTGAGCGGGCGCAGGTCGAGGATGCATTCGTGCGCCACCAGGCCGTTGCGGCCGGTGTACAGCGTCTCGTAGTGCGGGGCCAGGCGGGTGGCGACGTAGTTGGCGTTGAGCAGCGCCAGCTGGGTGGCGCGGCGCAGGCCGTCGGCGCCCATCATGGTCACGTACATCCAGCTGATCGGCAGGATCGAGGCCGAGCCGTAGCTCGCCGCCGAGACCATGCCGACATCGCCGCTGCCGCCGAAGGTGCTCGGCAGGAACGGTGCCAGGTGCGACTTCACCGCGCACGGGCCCACGCCCGGGCCGCCGCCGCCGTGCGGAATGCAGAAGGTCTTGTGCAGGTTGAGGTGCGACACATCCGAGCCCCACTTGCCGGGCTTGGCCACGCCGACCAGGGCGTTCATGTTGGCGCCGTCGGTGTACACCTGGCCACCGTGCTGGTGGATGATCTCGCAGATCTCGACCACTTCTTCCTCGAACACGCCGTGCGTGGAGGGGTAGGTCATCATGATCGCGGCCAGGCGGTCGCTGTACTTCTCGGCGTTGCGGCGGATGTCCTCGACATCGACGTTGCCGTTGGCGTCGGTCTTGGTCACCACCACGGTCATGCCGCACATCTGCGCCGAGGCCGGGTTGGTGCCGTGGGCCGAGTCCGGGATCAGGCAGATGTCGCGATGGCCTTCGCCGCGGGCGCGGTGGTAGGCGCGGATCGCCAGCAGGCCGGCGTATTCGCCCTGCGCGCCGGAGTTCGGCTGCAGGCTGACGGCGTCGTAGCCGGTGCATTCGACCAGCATCGCTTCGAGGCCGTCGATCAGTTCCTTGTAGCCCAGCGCCTGGTTGGCCGGGGCCAGCGGGTGCAGGTTGGCGAACGCCGGCCAGGTCACCGGGATCATCTCGGCGGTGGCGTTGAGCTTCATCGTGCAGCTGCCCAGCGGGATCATGGTGCGATCCATCGCCAGGTCCTTGTCGGCCAGCGAGCGCATGTAGCGCAGGAGTTCGTGCTCGCTGTGGTGAGTGTTGAACACCGGGTGGGTCAGGAACCCGGTGTCGCGCAGCAGGCCGGCGGGCAGGGCGTCGGCGGTGGCGGCATCCAGCGCGTCGATGTCGTCGATCTTGGCGCCGAACAGCGCGGCGAGCGCAACGACGTCGGCGCGCGTGGTGGTCTCGTCCAGGCTGATGCCGACGGTGCGCGCGTCGATGCGGCGCAGGTTCATGCGCGCGGCCTCGGCCTGGGCGTGGATCGCCGCGGCGTCGACGTCGAGCACGTGCAGGGTGTCGAAGAAGTCCGGGCCGACGGTGACGCCGGCCTGGCGCAGCGCCGCGGCCAGGATCGCCGCCAGGCGATGGGTGCGCCGGGCAATCCGGGTCAGGCCGTCGGGGCCGTGGTAGACGGCGTACATGCTCGCCATCACCGCCAGCAGCACCTGCGCGGTGCAGATGTTGGAGGTGGCCTTCTCGCGGCGGATGTGCTGCTCGCGGGTCTGCAGCGCCAGGCGGTAGGCCGGGCGTCCTTCGGCATCGATCGACACGCCGATCAGGCGGCCGGGCATCGAGCGTTTGAACGCGTCGCGGCAGGCCATGAAGGCGGCGTGCGGGCCGCCGAAGCCGAACGGCACGCCGAAGCGCTGGCTGTTGCCGACCACGATGTCGGCGCCCCAGGTGCCGGGCGCGGCGATCAGGGTCAGGGCGAGCAGGTCGCTGACCACGGCCACCAGGCCGCCGCGCGCGTGCACGGCTTCGGCCAGCGCCCGGTAGTCGTGGATCTGGCCGAAGGTGTCCGGGTACTGCAGCAGCACGCCGAAGCTGTCCAGCGTGAGCGCGTCGGCGTCGTCGCCGATGTGCAGCTCGATGCCCATGGGTTGGGCGCGCGTGCGCAGCACTTCCAGCGTCTGCGGATGCACGCCGCGGGAGACGAAGAACAGGTTCGACTTCGACTTGGTCGAGCGCTTGGCCAGCGTCATCGCTTCGGCCGCCGCGGTGCCTTCGTCCAGCAACGAGGCGTTGGCGATCTCCATGCCGGTGAGGTCGGCGCACAGGGTCTGGAAGTTGATCAGCGCTTCCATGCGGCCCTGCGAGATTTCCGCCTGGTACGGCGTGTAGGCGGTGTACCAGGCCGGGTTTTCGAGGATGTTGCGCAGGATCACGTTCGGCGTGTGGGTGCCGTAATAGCCCTGGCCGATGAAACTGCGGAACACCTGGTTCTTCTCGGCGATGGCGCGGATCTTCGCCAGCGCCTCGACCTCGCTGATCGCGGCGGGCAGCGCCAGCGGGGTGGCCGACTTGATGCTGGCCGGCACGATGGCATCGGTCAGCGCTTCGAGCGAATCGTGGCCGACCACGCGCAGCATCTGCGCGATCTCGGCATCGTTGGGGCCGATGTGGCGCGCGATGAAGGCGTCGTGGTGCTCGAGGTCGCGCAGCGAGGAAGTGTTCTGGGACATGGCGATGTTCCGGCAGGAGAGGGAGGGCGGCGAAGTCCGCCTCGCAATGCCCTCGTCTCCGCACGGCGGAAAACGAACGACCACGAAGAATTCCTCGCGCCCCTCTGTCCTTTTGCCTGAGAGTTTGGAAGCGCGGATCGCTCCGTGCTTCGTGCCCCTTCGGCGCCGGATTCAACCGGTCTCTCCAGAGTTTTGGGGTGCGCCATGCCGCGCGCACCGCGCAGGGGGTGGTATGGGAGCCTGAGCGATTTCGGGCGATTGCGCCTTCGGCAGCGGGCGAGCCCGCTTCTCCCACCGCCTGCGGTGTTGGCGGCCATTATAGGCGGCCCTCGGGGATTTTCCGGCGTCCGCGGCCTGCGCTGCGATGAATGCGCCACGCCGGTCCGGATGCCTCGCCCGGCGGCCTCTAGTAAGCTGGGCACCTTCCCGGATGCGTCGTCGCGCCGGCCCGGCCGGGCTGGCGCCGCCGGCGTTGCCGTATCCACCGTCCGCGCGCTGCCCGGCGGTGGCCCGCTCTGCAAGGAACCCGCGTGAACGCCGCTGCCGCCCCCACCGTTCCGTCCACCCGCCGCATGGCCCTGTTGCTGGCCGGCCTGGCCATGTTCGGTCCGTTCTCGATCGACACCATCTTCCCGGCCTTCCCGCAGCTGGCCCAGCGCCTGCACGCCGACCCGGTGGCGATCCAGCAGACAGTGAGCATCTACCTGCTGTTCTACGGGCTGATGAGCCTGGCCCACGGCCCGCTTTCGGACGCGTGGGGCCGGCGCCGGGTAATCCTGGGCGGGCTGGTGTTGTTCATCGGCGCCTCGGTCGGCTGCGCGCTGGCGCGCGACCTGCCGACGCTGCTGGTGTTCCGCGCCCTGCAGGGCGTCTCGGCCGGTGTCGGCGTGATCGTCGGCCGCGCGGTGATCCGCGATCTGTTCCATGGCCACGACGCGCAGCGCCTGATGAGCCAGGTCTCGATGATCTTCGGCGTCGCCCCGGCGATCGCGCCAATCATCGGCGGCTGGCTGCTGGCCACCGGGGCCGGCTGGCCGCTGATCTTCTGGTTCCTGGTCGGCTTCGCCGTGCTGCTGCTGGCGGCCACCGTCATGGCCCTGCCCGAGACCCATCCGCCGCAAGCGCGCACGCCGCTGCATGCCGGGCGCCTGCTCAAGGATTACCGCCGGATCGGCCTGTCGCCGCGCTTCCTGCGCCTGGCCGGCGCCGGCGGCTTCACCTTCGGCGGTGTGTTCCTCTACATCGCCTCGGCGCCGGTGATGGTGATGCAGCACCTGCGCCTGGGCGAGGGCGACTTCGCCTGGCTGTTCATCCCGACCATCGGCGGCATGACCCTGGGCGCGTTCCTGTCCGGGCGCATGGCCGGCCGCGCCACGCCCAAGGTGCAGGTGCGGCTGGGCTACTGGCTGATCCTGGTCTCGGCGCTGAGCAACATCGCCTACAACCTGGCGGTGACGCAGATTTCGGTGCCTTGGGCGGTGATCCCGATCTTCCTCGGCGGCGCCGGCATGGGCCTGATCTTCCCGATCCTGGCGCTGTCGGTGATCGACCTGGCGCCGCTGCAGCGCGGCCTGGCCTCCTCGCTGCAGATGTTCGTGCAGCTGATGATCAACACCGTGGTGGCCGGCGTGGCCTCGCCGCTGCTCAGCGACCGCCCGCTGCACCTGGCCTTGGGCGCGACGGGATTTTTCCTCGTCGGCTGGCTATTGTGGCGTTGGGAACGGAACAGCTACCGGCGCCTGTCGCGGTTGCCGGCTGCCACGTCCGCCCTGCCTTCCCCAGGAGCCTGACCATGTCGATCGATTCCAAGCTGCGCCGCGATGCCCGCCGCCGCCAGGCCGAGCGCGCGCAGAACCGCGCCGCCGCCGCGCCGCCGGCCGCCTCGGTGGAGCCGCACGCCGAACTGCGCGACCCCGAGCGCAGGCTGCTGGCCGGCATCGTGCGCCGCGAGGGCGAATGGGTGCTGGGCATGGACGGCCGCATTGCCGGCGAGAGTTCCAGCGCCGCGCATGTGCTGGCGATGATCATGCTGGCCGGCGAGCTGCACGAGCGCGAGGGCCGGCCGGTGCGGCTGGCGTATTCGGATGCGCTCAAAGAGGCCGCACATGCCGAGGCGCAGGCCGAAGGGCTGGAATTCGTCCAGTTCAAGGAACGGCTGGCCGCGCGGATGCGGGGCGCGCAGGAAAGCTGAGCCAGCGCTGGGGGGGGTCTGGCCTTTGTTGCGATCGCGGTCTGCAACTCCGCGGCTTCGCCAGTCGGGGCTGAAGCCCCTCCTACAGTGCATCCCTCAATTGTCTGGGTGCCCTGTAGGAGCGGCTTCAGCCGCGACCGTGGTGTGTCAGATCGCAACTCCGCTCGTCGGGGCTGAAGCCCCTCCTACAGGGGCTCCATCAGCCAGACGAGGGCTTGCTGGGTGCCCTGTAGGAGCGGCTTCAGCCGCGACCGTGGTGTGTCAGATCGCAACTCCGCTCGTCGGGGCTGAAGCCCCTCCTACAGGGGCTCCACCAGCCCGACGAGGGCTTGCTGGGTGCACTGTAGGAGCGGCTTCAGCCGCGACCGTGGTGTGTCAGGCCGCAGCGCGGCTCATCGAAGGGCGACGGCCCGACACCACCGAATGCCGGATCAAGGCTGCGCCGCCTTGGCCGCCACCGGCACTTCCCACCCACACATCCGTCCCTGGTTCTGCTGCTTCAGCCATTCCTGCATTGGCGCGAAGTACTCCAGCATCGGACCCGCATCGACGTGATCGCTGCCGGTCAACTCCTTCAACGTGACCTGCCACGGCTGGCTGGCCCCACGCTGCAGCATCGCCTCGAACTTCTGCCCGGCTTCCTTGTTGCCGTAGAAGCTGCATTCGTACAGCGGGCCGGTGTAACCGGCGGCCTGGCACAGGCCCTTGTAGAACTGGAACTGCAGCAGGTGCGAGAGGAAGTAGCGCGTATACGGCGTGTTGCCCGGCACGTGGTACTTGGCGCCCGGGTCGAAATACTGCTCGCCGCGCGCGTTCACCGGCGCCACGCCCTGGTACCTGGCCTTGAGCTGCCACCAGGCCTGGTTGTAGTGGTCCGGGGTGATCGAACCGTCGAACACGCCCCAGCGCCAACGGTCGATCATCAGCCCGAACGGCAGGAACGCGACCTTGGCCAGCGCCATGCGCATCTGCGCGTTGATCAGCGCCTCGCGGCTGTGCTGCTGCTCGCCGACCAGGCCGACCGAGTGCAGGTAGTCCGGCGTCATCGCCAGCACGACGGTGTCGCCGATGGCCTCGTGGAAGCCGTCGTTGGCGCCGCCCTGGAACAACGGCGGCAGCGGGTTGTAGGCCAGGTCGTAATAGATATGGCCGAGCTCGTGGTAGATGGTGGTGAAGTCTTCCTCGGTCGGCTTGATGCACATCTTGGTGCGCACGTCCGGCCCGGTCTTCTGCGCCGCGTCGCCGCCCATGTTGAGGTCCCACGCGCTGGCATGGCAGACCACGTCGCGGTCGAGCGGCTTGATGAACTGCGAACGCTGCCAGTAGCCGTCCGGCAGCTTGGGCATGCCCAGCGAGGTGTAGAAGTCCTGCGCGCGTTCGGTCATCGCCCTGGCGGTGCGAAGTTGCGCTTCGCGCTCGGCCTTGAAGCGTGCCTCCACGCTCGCGCCGCTACCGCCTGGCGTGCGCGCGAGGGCGGCGCTGAATTCGCCCTGGTACTGCTTTTCCAGCGCGGCGGTGATGTCCAGGTCGCCAGCGCCCGGGTAGGGCTGCAGCAGGTCCCACAGGTTGCTCCAGTCCTGCTGCCACATGTTGCCCATCAGGTGCGCGGGCAGCAGGCCGCCGGGCAGTTCGCCCTTGTCGGCGCCGTAGTGCGCATCGAGCTTGCCGCGGGCGTAGCACTGCAGCTGTTCGTACAGCGGCTTGACCTGGTCCCACAGGCGGTCGGTTTCGGCGGCGATCTGCTGCGGCGGCATGTCGTAGCCGCTGCGCCACATCTGCCCGACATCGGCAAAGCCGGTGTCGCGCGCGCCTTCGTTGGCCAGTTCGACGAAGCGCTGGTAGTCGGCACGCATCGGCATCGCGATCGAATGCCAGCCTTGCCAGGCGTCGAGCTGGTCGTCGTAATCGCGGCTGCGCGCCAGCACCTGCTCCAGCTCGCCGAGCTGGCGGCACTGCCTGGCATCGCCTTCGCCGCGGCAATAAGTGCCGGCGCCATAGTCGCCTTCCATCTTGGCGGCCAGGGTGGTCAGTTCGGCCAGGCGCGCCGGGTCGCGCGGCGCCGGCATCGAGCTCATTAGCCGCAGCAGCTGCAGTGCCCGCGCGGTGTCGGGCGACATCGGCTGGCCCTCGTACTGGCGTGCCTGCGCGATCCAGGTGTTGAGCTGGGTCAGGGCGCGCTCGTTGGCCTTGGCCGAGACGCGCTGGGTGTCGTCATTGATATACGTCGCCGACAACCACTGCGCTGAGGACAGCTCCGGATAGCTAGCCTTGTACTCGGCGTTGACCCGGGCGATGAAGGCGTCGGCGCTTTCGGCCGGGGCTTTGCGCTCGGCTTGCGCGGCCGGCGGCGGCGTCGGTTCGCGATGGCAGGCGGACAGGGTCAGCGCGCCGGCGGCGGCGGCGAGCAAGGCGATGCGTGGCTTCACGGCGGATCCTGGCGGGAGCGATCCGCGGAGGCTAGAGCTCGGGCGCCGGCGCCGCAAGGGCGCCGGGGCGTTCAAGCCGCCTTTTCGCAGCCGGCGAACAGGTCGCGCGCGCTGTCGTACAGGCCGGTGCGCACCTGCATCAGCCCCAGTACCGAGGGAAACAGGTTGTCGTGGTCGGCATGGCCGCCGGCACGCTGGCGCAGGCACTGCAGGTCCAGGCCGCGGTCGCGCGCGAATTGCGGCGAGAACCACATCACCATCGGCACGTGGGTCTGCTCCTGCGGCGCGATCGCATACGGCACGCCGTGCAGGTACAGGCCTTTCTCGCCGAGCGACTCGCCGTGGTCGGAGAGGTAGATCATCGCGGTGTCGTAGTCAGGCATCGCGCGCAGCGCGCCGATGGCGCGGTCGAGGAAGTGGTCGGTGTAGAGCACGGCATTGTCGTAGGCGTTGACGATCTGCTCGCGGCTGCATTGCCCGAGATCGGGGTTCTGGCAGGCGGGTTCGAAGCGCGCGAAGGTGGCCGGATAGCGCTCGTAGTAGCTCGGGCCATGGTTGCCGAGCTGGTGCAGGACGACGACGCGGTCGCCCGGGCGCGCCCGCACCTGCGCGGCGAGGTCCTGCAGCAGCACTTCGTCCATGCACCGCCCGTCATGGCACAGGCCTTCGACCTTGGCATCGTCCAGCGCCTGGATCGGCAGGCCCTGGCACACGCCCTTGCAGCCGCTCTGGTTGTCGCGCCACAGCACGCCGATGCCGGCGCGGTCGAGCACGTGCAACAGCGATTGGTGGCTGCGGATGCGGTCCTCGTTGTAGTCGTGGCGGCCCCAGGGCGAGAACATGCAGGGCACCGAGACTTCGGTGCTGGTGCCGCAGGAATGCATGTCGGGGAAATTGACCAGGCCATCGACCTGCGCCAGTTCCGGCGTGGTCTGGCGCGCGTAGCCGTTGAGGCCGAAGTTCTGCGCGCGCATGGTTTCGCCGAGCACGACCAGCAGCAGGCGCGGACGCGCTTGCGGTGCGCGCGGGGTGGCCATCGCATCCTCGCCGATCGGCAGCTTGGGGGCGTCCTGGCGCGGCGAGGCCGACTTGAGATTGGCGTGCAGGGCGGCGACCGTATTGATCGGCGTGGCCAGGTAGCGGATCTCGTGGTGGTTGCGCATCAGTGCCGACAGGTTCTGGAAAGACAGCAGCGCGGCGATCGCACCGGCCGTCGTCACGCCGGCCAGGAAACCGCTGCGTACCAGCAGTGCGCGGACCGGCGTGCGCGCACGCAGCCGCAGGCGCCACAGCAGCAGGGTCGGCAGCAGGCCGTAGCACAGCAGCGGCAGGATCAGCGACGGCGTGATCAGCTCGCCGGATTCCTTGCGGTCGGTGGCCAGCACGTTGCGCAACATGTCGGCGTCGATGAAGACGTTGTAGCGGCCCATGTAGTAGGTCGCCAGCGCCGTGCTCAACAGCAGCAGGGTGAGCAGGGGCTTGGCGCTCCAGCGCCACAGCAGCAGGCCAAGCAGCAGCGCATGCACGGCCACCAGCACCACGAACAGCGCCAGCGCCATGCCGATGCCGCCGCCGCTCCAGGCCATCGCGCTGCGCCAGAACGGGCCGTTGCAGGCCAGCGCGAAGAACACGCTGGCCGCCAGGATCAGGCCTTCGGTGGAAAGGCGCGGCCGCCAGCTCCAGTCCAGGCTGCGCAGCCAGTGCCGCCAGGACGGGCGGGAAATCGAAACGCTCATGCTTGCACCGGATGGCGGTCGGACCGCGGCAGCAGGCGGAACAAGAACAACGGCACGCTCCAGCACACCGCCAAGGTCCACAGGTCGTGCGAGAGGAAGTGCGCGCCGCGCAACTGCTGCGACAGGCCGAACACCAGGCCCGCGGCAAGGGCCAGCGCGAACGCCGGCCAACGCCAGTGCGGGGCCACGGCCAGGGCGAAGAAGTACAAGGCCAACCAGGTGTAGCCGGCGCTGGCATGGCCCGCCGGGAAGCAGCCGGAAGCGGGCACGCCATGGCGCGATTCGAGCAGGCCGTAGAACATCTGCTGGCCGCCGTAGCGCGCCAGGTCCCAAGGGCAGTCCATGCCGGTGAGGTGTTTGAGCAGCGACACCAGGCCAGTGGACACGGCGATCGACGCCAACAGCGCCAGCCAGGCCCAGCGGTGCGGGTGCGCCGGCGCGCGCCATGCGCGCACGGTGGCGATCAATACACACAGCACGCCGAGCTGGCTGAGCCATTTGCCGGCGCCGTGGATCAGCTGGTTGGTGAACCACGCATGTTGTAGGGCCCAGTGGCCGCCTTCGCGTTGGTACAGCAGGTCGGCGAAACGGAAATCGCCGCCACCGCCGACCAGCCAGGCATTGGCGATCAGCAGCAGTGAGAACGGCAGGTAGAAGTGCGTCGCCAATGGCGCGTCGATCGAGCGGCGCAAGCGCGGACGAACGTCCGTCAGCACGGACGCGGATTGAACATTCATGGGAGGAGTCATGCCGAGAGTGCGGGCATGATCGGCAACGCGTTGTCGGAGAGCGGTCGGATTGCGCGGCCGCGATGACGACCTTATTCAGTCCTCGTTATCGCTCGCTTCATCGCCGGTGGCCGGCGCGCTGGCATCGCAGCCGGTGCGCCAGGCCGTGCCCGGCACCAGCAGCCAGTGGTTGCGGTTGGACTGCCCGATCGCCACGACCTGGGCGCGATCCACGCAGGGACTCAAGGCTTCGCGCAACACGAACAACCAGCGCTGCTGCGGTGCCTGCGCAAGCCAGGGACCGGCCTTTTCCCACTGCGTGGCCCAATCGGCCTTGAAGCCGAACTCGGTCACCGGGCGGTCGGCCTGCAGCAGGTTCTGCTCGCGCCAGGCGACCATGCCCAGTTGCGCTTGCGGGCCGATGCGCTGGCCCACGCGCTGCATCAGGCCGGCGGAGGAGCTATCGGCATCGAGCGTGGGCGCGAACGCCAGGCCATGGACCGTCCACAGCCAGGCGGTGGCCAGGACCACGCCAAGCGCGGCCCGGCGCTGGCGCGTCCACGCCGCGATCGCGCACAGACCCGCGCCGAGGAGCACGAGTCCGTAGCGCAGCTGCGCGAGCGTGGCCGGATCGAACTCGCGCCGGGCCGCATCGCGCGCCAGCCACGGGCCGAACGCCAACGCCAGCGCCGCCACGCCCAGCACGACCACGTAGCCGCACAACAAGCGGCGCGGCCACCGGTGCTGCAACAGCCCGGCCAGCAACGGCGCCGCCGCCAGGCAGGCCGCGGGCAGGATCGGCAGGATATAGAGCTCGCGCTTGCCCGGGCTGATGCTGAAGAACAGCAGCACCAGTACGCTCCAGCCGAGCAGCAGGCCCAGCCGCGCATCGCCGCGCCTGAGCCGCCGTGCCCACGCCGGGATGAGGGCCGGCAGCAGCAGGCTGCCGGGCAGCCACAGCAGCGCGATCACGCGGATGTAGTACCAGGCCGGCTGCACGTGGTGCCAGGCGGCGGTATAGCGCGTGGCGGTCTGGCGCAGCAGGATCTCGCGGGCGTAGGCCTGCAGTTGCGGGTCGTGGCCATGCCACAGGGCCAGGCCCAGCGGCAGCAACCACACCGCCGTGCCGGCCACGAACATCGGCACGGCAGCGGCCCAGCGCCAGCCATCGCCGGGTTGCGCGGGCCAGGCCGGCAAGCGGCGGCGCGCGTACAGCGCCCACGGCAGCAGCACCAGCAGCGGCAGGAAGCCGACGCCCTTGGTCACCGTGCCCAGTCCGGCCGCAAACGCACCCAGCCACCAGCCGCGCCAGTCCGGACCGCGGGCCAGGTGCCGTAGCAGGCCCCACAGCGACACGGTGGTCATCGCCAGCAGCACCATGTCGATGTGCGCGCGCTTGGCCATCAGGCCGAACTGCAGGGTGCAGAACACCGCCAGTGCCGCGATCTCGCCGGTGCGGCGATGCCACAGCCGGCGGCCGAGGTCGCGTACCAGCCACAGCGTGAGCAGGGCGGCGAGCAGCGACGGCAGCAGGAAGGCGATGCGCCAGTCGTGGACCCACTTGAAGGTGGCGGCCTGCAGCCACATGAACACCGGCGGCTTTTCCGCATAGAGCTCGCTGCCGCGGTGCGGCAGCAGCCATTGCCCGCTCTCGACCATGCTGCGCGCGGCCAGCACGAAGCGCGGCTCGTCGGCCGGATTGGGCTGGCGCAGGCCGAGGCCGGCGAGCAGGCTGGCGATGAGGGCCAGCACCACCAGCACGCGATACCAGCGGGCAGGCAGGGAGGGGAGGGCAGTGGGCACGGGGCGAGTGCGTCGGAAAGCCGGACAGCGTGGGCCCGGGCAGGTAGGAAGATTGTCGGAAGCGGCGGATTTCGACACGATTCCGACATGCGCCGGCTAGGATGCGGTTCCGGCCGCGGCCGGTGCCTGTCCCCTACGGATTCCGCATGCGGCTCCTGGTCGTTGAAGACAATCGCAATCTGGTCGCCAATCTCTTCGACTACTTCGAAGCGCGCGGTCACGTGCTCGACGCGGCGCCCGATGGCATCACCGGGCTGCACCTGGCCACGACCCAGTCCTACGACGCGATCGTGCTGGACTGGATGATGCCGCGCATGGATGGGCCGGAAGTGCTGCGCCGCCTGCGCGAGGAGCACCAGTCCGAGGTGCCGGTGATCATGCTGACCGCGCGCGACGAACTGCCCGACAAGATCGCCGGCTTCCGCGCCGGCGCCGACGACTACCTGACCAAGCCGTTCGCCTTGCCCGAGCTCGAAGTGCGGCTGGAAGCGCTGCAACTGCGCGCCCAGGGCCGGGGCCGCAGCAAGGCCTTGCAGGTGGGCGACCTGCGCCTGGACCTGGCCACGCTGGAGGCCACCCGCGCCGGCCGCCCGCTGCACCTGTACCCGGCCTGCCGCAAGTTGCTCGAAGTACTGATGCAGGCCAGCCCCGCCGCGGTGACGCGCGAGCGCCTGGAACAGGCGCTGTGGGGCGACGAGCCGCCCGATGGCGACATGCTGCGTTCGCATATCTACGAGTTGCGCCGCAGTGTCGATGGGCCGTTTGCCGAGAAGCTGATCCACACCTTGCCTCGGGTCGGTTACCGGCTGGCGCGGCTGGACGCAACGGAGGCCGGCAATGGCGCGTAAGCCCCGCGCGCTGCGCCGGCAGGTCACCTTGTGGCTGATCGCCTATGCGGCGCTGATCTCGCTGGCCGTGTTCGTGCATGGCTACATCGTCAACGAGCAGGCCGAGCAGCTGACCTGGCATTCGCTGCTGCAATCGGAACTGGACCATTTCGTCCAGCGCAGCGCCGAGGATCGGGACTACCACTGGACCGACAGCCAGACCGTGCAATTGTTCGGCGACGACGACGAGTCGCCGCCGCCGCCGGAATACGCCGGCCTGCTGCCGGGCATCCACGACGGCATCGCCTACCACGGCCGCGACAAGGTGCTGATGGTGCAGGACGTCAACGGGCGCCGCCTGGTGCTGGCGCTGGACATCACCGAACTGCAGCGGCACGAGAACAACCTGGGCCTGTGGATGGTGGCCTCGAACCTGGTGGCGATCATCCTGCTCGGCCTGCTGGTGGGGTGGGGCATGGGGCGGGTGGTCAAGCCGTTGAGCGAAATGGCCGAGCGCATCCGCGGGCTGCAGCCGGACCGCCCCGGCCAGCGCGTGGCGATGGATGCACGCGCCAGCAGCGAGCAGACCGTCATCACCGAAGCGTTGAACGACTACCTGGGCCGCAACGACCAGTTCGTAGAGCGTGAGCGCGCGTTCATCAACAGCGCCAGCCATGAGTTGCGCACGCCGATCGCGGTGATCGAGGGCGCGAGCGAACTGGCGCTGGCGCACGAGGACATGGCGCCGGCGGTGCGCCACCAGTTGCAACGCATCCACCAGACCACCAAGGGCGTGGAGCAGCTGTTGGCGCTGCTGCTGGTGCTGGCCAAGGACCCCGAGCGGATGGCGCGCAGCAACGATGAAGTGCGCCTGGACCAGTTGCTGCCGGAGATCATCGCCGACCATCGGCACCTGGGCGCCGACAAGGACCTGGTCCTGTCGCTGGAAGCGCAGGCGCCGGTATGCGTGTTGGCGCCTGCGGCGATCCTGCAGGCGGCGATCGGCAACCTGCTGCGCAATGCGATCGAGAACAGCGACCGCGGCACGATCCGGGTGCGCTTGTCGGCACCGGCGACCGTGCGCATCGAGGACCCCGGCCACGGCATGTCGCCGGAGGAGATCAGCGCGATCTATGCGCGGATGGCCCGCGGCGACCAGAGCAGCCGCGCGGCGGGGATCGGCCTGGACCTGATCGGGCGGCTGTGCGAGCACCTGGGCTGGCAGCTGACGTTCGAGTCGGTCGAAGGCCGCGGCACGATCGTCTCGCTGGACCTGGCCAGTTCGTTGCCGCGATAGCGTCCGCGAAGTCCTGCCTCGTGCACGGCTGCGTGGCCAAGGTCATCGGCCTGCTCATCCAGGTCGCGCGCAGCCGGCGAACAAGTCGCGCGCGGCGTCGTAGATCCGGGTGCGCACCTGCATCAGCCCCAATACCGAGGCGAACAGGTTGTCGTGGTCGGCGCGCCTGGCCGCGCGCCGCTGCAGGCAGGGCAGGTCCAGGCCGCGGGCCTGGACGAAGGCCGGCGAGAACCACATCACCATCGGGATGCGCGTTTGTTCCTGCGGGGCGATGGCATACGGCACGCCGTGCAGGTACAAGCCCTTCTCGCCGAGCGATTCGCCGTGGTCGGAGACATAGAGCAAGCCGGTGTCGTAGTCGGCCAGGTCACGCAGCACATCGATGGCGCGGCCCAGGAAGTGGTCGGTATAGAGCAGTGCGTTGTCGTAGGCGTTGACGATCTGCTGGCGGCTGCAGCGGCCGAGGTCCGGGTCCTCGCAGGCCGGCGCGAAACGACGGAAGGCGGGGGGATAGCGTTGGAAATAGCTCGGCCCGTGGTTGCCCAACTGGTGCAGCACCACTACCCGGTCGCCGGGCCGCGAGCGGACCTGCGCGGCCAGCCCATGCAGCAATATCTCGTCCAGGCAGCGGTCGTCGCCACATAGGCCGGGCAATTGCGCATCGTGTAGCCGCTGCAGCGGCAGGTCGTCGCAAACGCCCTTGCAGCCACTCTGGTTGTCCCGCCACAGGGTGCCGATGCCGGCATGCTCGAGCACGTGCAGCAACGACTGGTGGGTGCGGATCCTGCGTTCGTTGTAGTCATGGCGGCCGAACGGTGAGAACAGGCAGGGCACTGACACTTCGGTGCTGGTGCCACAGGCGTGCATGTCGCGGAAATTGACCAGGCCTTCGACTGCGGCCAGCACCGGCGTGGTCTGGCGCGCGTAGCCATTGAGGCCCCAGTTCTGCGCGCGGGCCGCTTCGCCCAGCACGATGAGCAACAGCCGCGGCCGCGAACCGGGCGCACGCGCGGTCGCCGCGGCATCGTTTTCCAGCGGCTGCTTCGGGCCGCGCGGCGCCGATGTGGCGGATTTCACATGCGACCGCAGCGCGGCCAACAGGTTGATCGGCGTGGCCAGGTGGCGGATTTCGTGGTGGTTGCGCATCAGCGCCGACAGGTCCTGGAAGGACAGCAGCGCCGCGCCGAGGCCGGACACCGCCACGGCCGCCAGGAAGCCGAGCCGGACCAGCAACGCTCGCCCGATGCCGCGCCAACGCAAGCGGATCCGCCACAGGACCAGGCCGGGCAGCAGCGCGAAACCGGCCAGGGCCCACGCCAGCGCCGGTGTGACCAGTTCGCGTGACTCGCGCAGGTCGGTATGCAGCACGTTGCGCAGCATCTCGGCGTCGACGTAGACCTTGTAGCGGCCCATGTAGTGCGCGACCAACGCCGTGCACAGCAGCAGCACGCCGAGCAGCGGCTTGGCATTCCAACGCCAGACCAGCAGGCCGAGCGCCAGGGCATGAATGCACACCAGCAACACCAGCAGGCAGGCCATGAAGCCCAATCCGCCGCCGCTCCAGGCCCATGCACTGCGCCAGAACGAGAGGTTGCACGCCAGTGCGAAGAACACGCTGGTGGCCAGCAGCAAGGATTCCAGCGAGACCTGAGGCCGGCGTTTCCAGGCGCTGGCAGGTACGCGCGTGGTGCCCAACGCGCGGGCCAGGCGGGCGATCATGCGCCGCCCCGCGCGCCGGCCGCCTGCGGCATCCAGCGGAACAGGCACAGCGGGACCGACCAGCACAGCGCCAGGGCCCACAGGTCGTGCGAAAGAAAATGCGCGCCACGCAGTTGCTGGCACAGCCCGAACAGCAGGCCGGCGGCAAGACCGAGCGCCAATCCTGGCCAGCGCCATGCCGGGCGTGTGCGGCGGGCGAAGAAGTACAAGGCCAGCCACGCATAGCCGGCGCTGGCATGGCCGGCGGGGAAGCAGCCGGAAGCTTCAGCGGCATTGCGGGCCTCGAACAGGCCGAGCAAGGGCCGGTCCCCGCCATAGCGAGCCAGGTCCCAGGGGCAGTCCACGCGCGTCCATGCCTTGAGCCGGGAGATCAGGGTGGTGGACAAGGCGATGGAGGCGGCCAGCGTAGCCAGCGGCCAGCGCCATGCGCTGTGCCTTCGCCATGCGCGTACCGCCGCGAGGATGACGAACAGTCCGCCGATCACGCTGGCCCATCGGCCACCCCGATGGATCAGGTGCTCGGTCAGCCAGGCGTCCTGCCAGCGCCATTGGCCGCCTTGCGCCAGGTACAGCGCATCGGCCAGCCGCTGGTCGCCACCGCCGGCCATCAGCCAGGCGCTTAGCGGCAGCAACGCGAGCGATGGCAGCCAGAAGTGAGTGAGCAGCGAAGGTGGATCGAGGCGAGCAGGAGTCATCTTTCCATCGCGGTAACCGAAGAAGCCGCGATGATCGGTGTCGCGTCGACGGCTGGCATTCCCGCAACGGCGCCGATTGCGTTAAATATTCATGGTCATTCAGTCGTCGTTGGAGCGCTGCACGCATTCGCCCCTTCGGCATGCCTTCGACTGCGAGGGTCCCTTCCCGCGTCGCCGGAGCGCAGGATCAGGCGGCCAGCAAGCCGCGTTCGAGCAACCAATGCCGCGCGTTCTCGGCATCGTGCTCGAACCAGGCGCGCGTCGATCCCAGTCGATACGTGTATCCCCACGCATCCATGTCCGCCATCAGGCGCGCACTGCCCACGCCCGCCAACGCATCGGCGAGCACGATCTGCAGATAGCAGGTCGCGTCCTCTTCCTCGACCGAGTCGGTGGCGTCGGTATGCACCTGGGCGCGGCGCTCGGGCGGCAGCACGATCAGGTGGCAGGCTTCATGCAGCATCGAATGCACGGGCGTGTCGCCGCGCACGTGGACATCGCAGCCGATGATCCCGGCTTCCGGCTCGCCCCAGTAGCTGCCGGGGATCGGCGCGCCGTCGGCGACGCGATGCAGGCGCAGGCCATAGCGCGCGAGCAACGCCGCGGCGGCATCGAAATCGATGTCGGCCAGGCGGGTGACCACGGGCTCGGGGGCGAGGGTGTCCAACGGGCGATCCTGCAGGGACGGCGCCGGCCTGTGACCGGCGCCGCCAGGCTTACTTTTCCGGGTCTTCGGGCAGCGCCACGGAAATATCGAGCACGTCGTTGTGGCCGTCCTTGATCAGGTCGACCTTGACCGCGTCGGCGTCGATGTTGACGTACTTCTTGATCACTTCCAGCAGCTCGCGCTGCAGCAGCGGCAGGTAATCCGGGCCGCCACGCTGGCTGCGTTCCTGCGCGATGATGATCTGCAGGCGGTTCTTGGCGGTTTCGGCCGTGTTCTTCTTGCTCTTGAGGAAGTCGAGCAGTCCCATGCCTTAGCCTCCGAACAGCTTGCTGAAGAACCCCTTCTTCTCTACCGAGATGAAGCGCATGGTCCGGTCTTCGCCGAGGATGCGCGCGACCGCGTCATCGTAGGCCTGGCCGGCAGGGGACTCGGGATCGAGGATCACCGGCTCGCCCTTGTTGGAGGCGTTGAGCACGTCGCCCGATTCGGGAATCACGCCGATCGCCTTCAGGCCCAGCACTTCCTCGACGTCGGTGATCGACAGCATTTCGCCGGCTTCCACGCGCGAGGGGCTGTAGCGCGTCAGCAGCAGCGAGGCCGGCACGTTCTGGCCGCCTTCTGCCTTGCGGGTCTTGGAGTCGAGCAGGCCGATGATGCGGTCCGAGTCGCGCACCGAAGAAACTTCCGGGTTGACCACGACCACGGCGCGGTCGGCGAAGTACATCGCCAGGAAGGCGCCCTTCTCGATACCGGCCGGCGAGTCGCAGACGATGTAGTCGAAGCCGTCGGCGGCCAGGTCCTTGAGGACCTTTTCGACGCCTTCGGTGGTCAGCGCGTCCTTGTCGCGGGTCTGCGAGGCGGCCAGCACGAACAGGTTGTCGAACCGCTTGTCCTTGATCAGCGCCTGCTTCAGCGTCGCCTCGCCATGCACGACGTTGACGAAGTCGTACACCACGCGGCGCTCGCAGCCCATGATCAGGTCGAGATTGCGCAGGCCCACGTCGAAGTCGATGACCGCGACCTTCTTGCCGCGCCGCGCCAGCCCGCAGGCCAGGCTCGCGCTGGTGGTGGTCTTGCCGACGCCGCCCTTGCCCGAGGTGACTACGATGATTTCAGCCAAAGGAACTCTCCTGGAATGTCTTGATGGGGGCTGCGTCAGTCCAGCGCAGCGAGCTTGATCTGGTCCTGCTCCAGCCAGACCTGGACGGCCTTGCCACGCAGTTCCCTGGGAATATCGTCCAGCACCTTGTAGTGGCCGGCAATGGCGACCAGTTCGGCGTTGAATTCGCGGCAGAAGATCCGCGCATCGGTGTTGCCCTGGGCACCGGCCAGGGCGCGACCGCGCAGGTTGCCATAGATGTGGATGCTGCCGTCGGCGATGACCTCGGCGCCGGCACCGACGGTGGACAGCACGGTGAGGTCGGCGTTGTCGGCATAGACCTGCTGGCCGGAGCGTACCGCGTTGCGCTGCATCCGGCCCGGGCGCGAGGGCGCGGCCGCGGGTGTCGCGACCGGCGCCGGCGCGGGCGGCGGAGGCGGCGGGGCGGTGGGCGCGCCGCCTTCGATGCGTTCGTACTGGGCGCGGAACTTGGCCAGCAGCGGGATGTCCAGGGCTTCGGACAGGCGCTCGATCTCGCTGGTGCCGTAGGCCAGCGCCACCGGCAGCACGCCGGCGTCGCGCAGGCCGTCGAGCAGGGCCTGGGCGGTGGTCGCGTCCGGCGCCTGCGACAGGCCGCCGAAATCCAGGATCACCGCCGCGCGGCCGAACAGCTTGGGCGCGCGCGCGACCCGGTCGCGCATTTCCTGCACCAGCTTCGGCACGTCCAGCGTGCGCACGCGCAGGTTGGCGATGCCGACCTGGCCGATCTTCAGTTCGCCCGCCTGTTCGAAATCCAGGTTCGCCGACGCCACGCTCAGGTCCCCGTCGGGCGCTGGGCCCGGGCCTGGCGGGCGTGGCCGACCCACGGCACGTCGGGCAGCTCGTTGCCGTAGGTTTCGCGCACCCAGCCGAAGCTGCACATGTCCTTCAGCAGCATGCTGGCGCGTACATCGACGTCGGCCATGGTGTTCTGGCCGACTTCGCGGAAGCCGAAACTGCCATGGAACAACAGCGCCGCGTCGGCACCGTGCTCCAGGAACACCTCGCAGGCCAGCTGCGGGTAGCGCAGCTCGGCGTAGCTCTGCACGTCGGCATAGAACGCACGGCCCACGCCGCCGCCGCGGCGGCGGCTGGCCACCACGATCCGGTCGATGTAGAAGAAATCCGGGTAGCGCTCGCGGAACCAGGCGTAGTTGCTGCTGTCATGCGCGGCGTCGCTGCCGAAACCGACCAGGAAACCGGCCAGGTTGCCGTCGCGCTCGGCGACGCGGAAATATTCGGCGTTCTCGTAGAAACGGTGCAGCCGGGCCGCATCCAGCGGAAGGATCGCCAGGCCGGCGTTGTTGTTGAGGGCCAGGACGGAGTCGAGCTCATGCTCTCTCACGTCGCGGATGACGATCGACATTGGAACTCCGTGGGTAAAGCGGATGGCACGCAGCCACACGGGATTGTCTCACGGTCCAAGCGGGCGAGGGTAGCTGGATCCGGCCCGGCGCAACGATGCGCGCCAGCCCGGACTTTTGGCACGGTTGACTTCGCCCGGGGCAACTCCGAATTTAACCGGGCCGGCGCGGTCCCGCCGGTCGCGGCGCCAGCGCCCCGACCGGGCGGACAACGCGTCGCGGTGCCCACAATCCAGGCCGGGCCAAGCGCGGCACCCCTCCTACAGCGGTCGACGGATGCACGCATGGCCGATGGTTCCGAAGTGAAGTACCTGGTCAAGAACGAATCCCTGTTGCGCTATGCCGGCCTGTTCACCTGGGCCGCGGTGGGCCTGTGGCTGGTCATCTTCTTCCTGGACCCGGAGTCGCTGCCGCTGTACGAGCTGGAGGGAGCGCCGTTCGCGCGGATCGTGCGCTGGGTGGCGGTTTACCTGGCTTTTGGCCTGATCTACTGGGGCGTCACCCGCGACCTGAACGGCGCGCGCCTGCGCCTGCTCGACCACCTCTCGCTGCTGGTGATGACCGCCTGCGCCATCGGCGTGAGCTTCTTCTCCGGCACCGCGCTGGGCAGCATCCTGCTGATGGTGCTGGCCGGCCTGTTCCCCTGGCTGCTGCCGGTGCGCATGGCGGTGTTCTGGCTGGTGCTGGGCAACCTGGCGGTGGTGCCGGTCTACGCCAACCTGATGGGTTTCCCCTGGGTGGTGGCGATCCTCCAGGCCATGGGCTACCTGGGTTTTTCCAGCTTCGTCTTCGTCACCGCACTGATCGCCAAGCGCCAGGTGCAGGCGCGCGAGGAACAGCGCCGCCTGAATGCCGAACTGCGCGCCACCCGCGCGCTGCTCGCCGAGAGCGCGCGGGTCAACGAGCGCACGCGGATTTCGCGCGAACTGCATGACCTGCTCGGCCACCACCTGACCGCCCTGAGCCTGAACCTGGAGGTCGCCGGGCATATCACCGAGGGCCAGGCGCAGGAGCACGTGCGCCAGGCGCATACCCTGGCCAAGCTGCTGCTGACCGACGTGCGCGAAGCGGTCAGCCAGCTGCGCGAGGGCGGCGCCATCGACCTGGCCGCGGCATTGCGGCCGCTGGTGACCCAGGTGCCGTCGCTGGATATCCGCCTGGAAATCCAGCCGGCGTTGATCATCGAAGATCCCGAGCGCGCGCACGTGCTGCTGCGCTGCGTGCAGGAGATCGTCACCAATACGGTGCGCCACGCCCGTGCCCGCCACCTGTGGATCGACCTGCGCCGCGAGCAGGACGAGGTGGTGGTCGAGGCCCGCGACGACGGCCATGGCGCCGATGCCTATGTCGCCGGCAATGGTCTTCGCGGCATGCGCGAGCGCCTGGCGCAGTATGGTGGCACGCTGGACATCGAAACCCGGCGCGGGGCAGGCTTCTCCCTGCGCCTGGCCATCCCCGGCAGCGTCGCGCCACTGGCCGCCGCCGTTCCCAAAGGAGTGATGTGATGATCCGTGTCTGCCTGGTCGACGACCAAACCCTGGTACGGCAGGGCATCCGCTCGCTGTTGGCGCTGGACGACGGGATCGAGGTCGTGGCCGAGGCGGGCGATGGTCGGCAGGCGGTCGAGCAGATTCCGCTGATCAAGCCGGACGTGGTGCTGATGGACATGCGCATGCCGGTGATGTCCGGGCTGGAGGCGCTGCAGATGCTCTCGCGCGCCGGCACGCTGCCGCCGACCATCATCCTGACCACCTTCGACGACGACCAACTGGTGCTGGCCGGGCTCAAGGCCGGTGCCAAGGGCTATCTGCTCAAGGACGTGTCGCTGGAACAACTGGTCGGCGCGATCCGCACCGTGGCCGATGGCGGCTCGCTGGTGCAGCCGGCGGTGACCCAGCGCCTGCTGTCGGGCCTGGAGCACATGCGCAACGAGTTCGTCAGCCTGGACCGGCCCGACCCGTTGACCGACCGCGAGACCGAGATCCTGCGGCTGATGGCCAGCGGCTTCTCCAACAAGGAGATCGCCAACTCGCTGGGCGTGGCCGAAGGCACGATCAAGAACCACGTCTCGAACATCCTCTCCAAACTCGGTGTGCGCGATCGCACGCGGGCGGTGTTGAAGGCGTTCGAGTTGCAGTTGGTCTGACGGTTTTGCCGGCCCGCTCGGGCAGGGCGGGCAGCGTCCACAAATCTGAACGCCGTTTGCGCCGGCTACGCCCGCCGGCGCCTTGACGCGGCGTTCTGTCCACCGCTGGCAATGTGCCGCCGAGCAAGCATTGGCGGGCCCTGGCGCGGCTGTGCGGCCCGGTATGGCGGACCGCCAGGAACTGCAACTGAACATTGGCCGCGAAGCCTGCTAGGATGGGCGCTTCGCTTCAATCAACCCGGCCGTGGGATCGGCCCCGGAGACTGCTGAATGACCCGTATTATCGAGTTCCTGATCGCCTTGGGGATCGTGGCTGGCCTGTTCGTTGTGGTGGGCTTGGTGCTGCCCTCGGAACGACACATGTCCGAGAGTGTTGAGACCAACCGCAAGATGACCATCGTGTACGACACGGTGAACAGCTTCCGCCGCTTCAAGGATTGGAACCCGCTGGTCCTGCGCGATCCGAAGATCCAGCTCAAGCATTCCGGCCCGGATTCGGGCAAGGGTGCGCGCATCGACTACAGCTCCACCGAGGGCTACATCGGCGACGGCAACTGGACCATCACCGATACCGCGAAGAACGAGCGCGTCGAGATCGCCATCGAGGACCCGAGCAAGGGTACCGACAAGCAGACCTCGTTCACGCTGGAACCGACCGGCAAGAACAACCGCAACGTCAAGATCACCCAGGACTACTCCGTCCGCTACGGCTGGAACCTGTTTGGCCGCTACGCCGGCCTGTATGTCAGCCGCCACGTCGGCGACGACCTGAAGCTGGGCCTGTCGCGCCTGGCCAACGTGCTCGCCACCGTGCCGAACCTGGACTACCGCGCCGCCGATGCCGACGGCAACCTGACCCTGCGCGACCTCAAGATCGCCGACGTTCCGGCCGAGGACCTGCTGGTCGTCAACGCCGGCAACATCGACCGCGACAACGACACGATCAAGAAGTCGATCAAGGACAACCAGGAGTGGATCAAGCGCGTCATGGACGCCAACAACCTGGAGCCGGCCGGCCCGGTGCGCATCGTCACCACCGACTTCGCCAGCGACAAGTACGCCTTCGATGTCGTGCAGCCGGTGCGCAAGCGTGCCGGTGCGGCGCCGAAGACCGACGAGGCGAACAAGGATGCCGACAAGGAAGGGACCGACGCAGCCGCGCCGGTGGCCGATGCCACCCCGGTGGCCGCCAGTGGCGAGCCGCTGAAGGTGACCATCTCCGGTGGCGCGCCGGTGACCTACGTGCGTACCGACGCCCACCGCGCCGCGTTCGCCAGCTACAGCGGCCACATGGCGGGCCTGGACGTGGCTCGCAGTTCGCTGCGCGCCTGGGCCGTCACCAGCGGCTATGAAGTGACCGACCGTCCGTACGAGTCGTGGAAGGCAGGCGTGGACAAGTCGTTCTCGCTGGATGGCAACTTCGACATCTACTGGGCGATCAAGTAATCCGGACGCGCCGCCAGGCGCGGCCTGCAGGACCCGAAAAACGCGCCGCAGCATGCGGCGCGTTTTTTTTATGGCACATTGCGCGCATGCACCCGCCTGGATTGACGATGCCTTTCCACGATCGCCGCGCCCGCAAGCCTTCTTTGTTCGCCTGCCTTGGCGCCTTGCTCGCCGCCGCCTCGATTGCGCTGTCCGCCTATGCGGCGCATGGCCTGGCCGATCCCGTCGCGCAGGCGCGGCTGCAGACCGCCGCCTACTACGCCTTCGGGCATGGCGCGGTGCTGGCCGTCATGGGCGCCACGGTTGGTGAGCGCTGGTTGGGCAGGGGCGGGCTGGCCCTGCTGCTGCTCGGCACCTTGCTGTTCTCGGGCAGCCTGGCCGGCAGCGTGCTGGCCGGCTGGTCGTCGGCCGCCGCGCCGTTCGGCGGCACCTTGCTGATGCTTGGTTGGGCCGTGCTCGCGATCCAGGCCCTTAGGCGCTGAGGGATGCCCCGCCACGCACGCGGCTTCGATGTCGAGGAAGCTTACGAACACCTGCGCCGGCGCGACCGGCGCCTGGCGACGTGGATGAAGCGGATCGGCCCGATCGAGCCGCAGCCGGGCTGGGCCAGGTCGTTCGACCCGGTGGATGCGTTGGCGCGGGCGATCCTGTTCCAGCAGCTCAGCGGCAAGGCCGCCGCTACGATCGTGGGACGCGTGGAGGCGGCCATCGGCAGCAAGCGCCTGCACGCCGACACCTTGTCGCGCATCGATGACGCCGCGCTGCGCGGCTGCGGCGTGTCCGGCAACAAGGCGTTGGCCCTGCGCGACCTGGCGCGGCGCGAAGCGGCCGGGGAGATTCCCACGCTGCGGCAGATGTCGACGCTGCACCACGACGAGATCGTCGCCGCGCTGACGCCGGTGCGCGGCATCGGCCGCTGGACGGTGGAAATGATGTTGATGTTCCGCCTCGGCCGCCCCGACGTGCTGCCGGTGGACGACCTGGGCGTGCGCAAGGGCGCCCAGCGCGTGGACAAGCTGGAGGCGATGCCGACGGCGAAGGAGCTGGCCGCGCGCGGCGAGCAATGGGGGCCGTACCGCACCTATGCCGGCCTGTACCTGTGGCGCATCGCCGATTTCGCTGCGGAAACGAAGAAGCCGACCCCGCGCTCGCAGGAATAAGCCGCGCTCCGGCGGCTATTGCGCCCGATACCGCCAATGCCACGGCTCGTAGACGATGCCGTGCGGGTTGTCGCGCGGATAGCTCATGTGGAAGCCGAAGGCGCCGGCATGCTGCCGCAGCCATGCGAAAGCCGCGCTGTGCTCGAACGCTTCCTCGGCCGGCGGCTCGCCCGGTGCGCCGATATCCAGTGCCTGGCCGCCATGGTGTTCGCTGTAGCCCGGCGCGGCATTCACCGCGAGGATCTGCGCCAGCGCCTGCCCGCGCGCGAACTTGCGCTCGAAGATGCCGAGTTGATAGTCGTGGCTGCGGTAGCCGGAGATCGCGTCCATCGCCACGCCCGCGGCGGCGGCGGCGGCGTGCATGCGCTGCCACTGGCGGCCGGCGGCGCGGGTCAGCCATAGCGCGCGGCCGTAGCGGTCGCGCCCGGCCAGGGCCAGGCGGCTCGGCTCGGCGACCAGGTCCAGGCCGGTGCGCGCGCTGTAGTCGTCGGCATCCAGTCCCAACTGCGCGAGGCGCTCGTGCAAACCGTGCAGGGGCTGCGCCGCGGCTTCGCGTTGCGGCGCAGCCTCATGTTGGGCCAGTGCATCGAGCGCGGCATCCACGCCGGGCTCGCGCCAGAACCGGATCACCAAGGGCATCAGGCCACCGGGCAGGCGCGCGGCCAGGTAGCGGCCATCGCGCTTGCGGCGCAGCAACCAGTCGGCCTGGGCGAGGATGCGCGCGTCGTGGTTGCCGCGCGCGCGCAGCAGCTGCGCGGGCCATAGTTCGATCGATTCGCTGTTGAGCAGATGCTGCGGCGCCGGAAACATGACCGCAGCTTAGCCGTTGCCGGCAGGGGCGGCCACCGGCCGGGCGGGCGTGGCTGCCCGCGCGCGCAGCAGGGCCAGCAAGGCGCGCGGGTCCTGCGGTTCTAGCAGCAGGCCGCCGCCGGCGCGGCAGGGCAGCCAGAGGCGCCAGCGGCCGTTGGCGACTGCCACGAAGGCGCGCTGGCCATTGCGCAGCACGAAGTGGCCGCTGCGGAACCCGGGCAAGCCGATGCCGTTGCGCTTGCGTGCCGGGCGCAGTTCCAGGCGCTCCTCGCGGTCGAACACGCGCGCGTGTTCCAGGTCCAGTGCGGCCAGCGGCGTGTCGCGGCGGTAGAAGGTGCTGCGTACGGTCAACACGCCGCCGGCCAGCGTCACGCGGCGCCTTCGTGCCGCCAGCGCCAGGACGACCCAGACCAGGACGCAGACGGCGGGTGCGATCAATGCCTGCGGCGGCACGCCATGCCCGGCGCGCTGGCTGGCATCGATGCCGGCGATGATCACGCCGGGCAGCACCACGAGCAGCAGTGCGCTCAGCCACAGGCTGCGCGGACTCATCGCGGCAAGATCGATCCGTGCTTCAGTATTCATGACGATTCCCTGGATGGTTTCAGCGCGCTCAGGCGTCTTCCGCGTCGCCGGCCGGCTTGGGCTTGGGCAGCCGGCCGGCCTTGCGCAGCGCTTCGCGCAGTATGAATTCGATCTGCGCATTGAGGCTGCGCAGGTCGTCGTCTGCCCACCGCTGCGCCGCCGCCAGCACGTCGGCGTTGATGCGCAGCGGATAGGCCTTTTTCTCGCTCATCAGTACAGCGAACCGGTGTTGACGACCGGCTGGGTGCCGCGGTCGGAACACAGCACGGTCAGCAGGTTGCCGACCATCTGCGCCTTGCGTTCTTCGTCGAGCACCACCACGCCGCTCTTCTGCAGCTCGTGCAGCGCCATTTCGACCATGCCCACGGCGCCGGCCACGATCCGCGTGCGCGCGGCGATCACCGCGTTGGCCTGCTGGCGCTGCAACATCGCCTGGGCGATTTCCGGCGCGTAGGCCAGGTGGCTGATGCGCGCATCGATGATCTGCACGCCGGCGTCGGCCAGGCGCTCGGCAAGTTCGTTCTTGAGGTGCTGGGAAATTTCGCTGGCGTGGCTGCGCAGCGCGAACTGGCCCTCTTCGTGCTGGTCGTAGGGATAGCTGGTGGCCATCGCGCGCAGCGCCGATTCGGACTGGATGTGCACGAAGCTCTCGTAATCGTCCACGTTGTAGACCGCCTCGGAGGCATCGACCACCTGCCAGACGATCACCGCGGCGATCTCGATCGGGCTGCCGTCCAATTCGTTGACCTTGAGCCGGCCGCTCTCGAAGTTGCGCACGCGCTGGCTGATCTTCTTCTTGCTCAGGAACGGATTGTTCCAGCGCAGGCCGCTGTCCTTGACCGTGCCGACGTACTTGCCGAACAGGCTCAGCACCGCGGCCTGGTTGGGCTCAAGCGTGTACAGCCCGGCCAGGATGAAGATGCCGGCCGCGCAGGCGACCACCGCCGGGACCATCGGCCAGACCGGCATCCGGCCGGCGGCACCGGCGACCAATACCCAGGCGCAGAGCAGGAACATGACGGTGATGGCGACGATCACCGGAATGCCGGCGAGGGAACGCAGGGGCTGCTCTTTCATGGTCGGGCTTCCTTGGGTTGTTGGCTTTAAGATATCAGATTGATATCAGTGTGCAAGGGGCGGGACTCGGGACTCGGGACTCGGAAAAGCGGGTGCCGCGAACGGCAAGTCCGCTGGGTGCAGGAACCCCAAAGCTCGCCTGGCATTGCTTTACGAGTCCCGAGTCCCGAGTCCCGAGTCCCGCCAAAGTAAACTGAGCCCCCAAACCAAACCAAACCCACCACACCCATGACCACCCTAGGCACGCCGCAGTCCCCCTCAGCCACCCGCGTCCTGTTGCTGGGGGCGGGCGAGTTGGGCAAGGAAGTGGCGATCGAACTGCAGCGCTTCGGCGTGGAAGTGATTGCCGCCGATCGCTACGCCGATGCCCCGGCGATGCAGGTCGCCCATCGCGCCCACGTGCTGGACATGCTCGACCCGATGGCGCTGCGCGCGTTGATTGCGCAGGAGCAGCCGCACCTGATCGTGCCGGAGATCGAGGCCATCCATACCGAGACCCTGGTGCAGCTGGAACAGACCCAGGGCCAGCGGGTGATTCCGACCGCGCGCGCCGCGCGCCTGACCATGGACCGCGAGGGCATCCGCCGCCTGGCCGCCGAAAGCCTCGGCCTGCCGACCTCGCCGTACCGTTTCGTCGACACCTGCGAGGAATACCTGGCGGCGGTCGAGGCCATCGGCCTGCCGTGCGTGGTCAAGCCGGTGATGTCGTCCTCGGGCAAGGGCCAGAGCACGCTGCGCCAGCCCGGCGACGTGGACGCGGCCTGGGAATATGCGCAGACCGGCGGCCGCGCCGGCGCGGGGCGTTGCATCGTCGAGGGCTTCGTCGATTTCGACTACGAGATCACCCTGCTGACCGTGCGCCACGCACAGGGCACCTCGTTCTGCGACCCGATCGGCCACTGGCAGCAGGACGGCGATTATCGTGAAAGCTGGCAGCCGCAGCCGATGTCGGCGCTGGCACTGCAGCGCGCGCAGGAGATCGCCCGTGCGATCACCGACGACCTCGGTGGTTGGGGGCTGTTCGGCGTCGAGCTGTTCGTCAAGGGCGATGAAGTCTGGTTCAGCGAGGTCTCGCCGCGCCCGCATGACACTGGACTGGTGACGCTGGCCTCGCAGGAGCTGAGCGAGTTCGCGTTGCATGCGCGGGCGATCCTGGGGCTGCCGATCCCGACGATCCGCCCTCTCGGGCCGTCGGCCTCGTGCGCGTTGTTGGCCCATGGCCAAGGCGTGCCGCGGTTCGAGCGTGTCGACGCCGCCCTGGCCGAGCCCGGCACCGCGCTGCGCTTGTTCGGCAAGCCGAGCGTGCAGGGCCACCGCCGTGTCGGCGTGACCCTGGCGCGCGCCGACAGCGTCGACGCAGCGCGGCAATTGGCGCGTGAGGCGGCCGCAGCGATCGAGATCCATCTCGACGCCTGAGGCAAGCGCATCCCCCTGTAGGAGCGGCTTCAGCCGCGACCGGAAACCTGCAGAGGACATTGGATTTGCCGCCGCCGGACAGCGTCGGGGCTAAAGCCCCTCCCACAATTTCTCCGATCGCTTTGATGCAGGCGATTGCACTGTAGGAGCGGCTTCAGCCGCGACCGTAAATCTTCAGAGGTCGGTGGATTTGCCGCCGCCGGAAAGTGTCGGGGCTAAAGCCCCTCCCACAATTTCTCCGATCGCTTTGATGCAGGCGATTGCACTGTAGGAGCGGCTTCAGCCGCGACCGGAAATCTTCAGAGGTCGGTGGATTTGCCGCCGCCGGAAAGTGTCGGGGCTAAAGCCCTCCCACAATTTCTCCGATCGCTTTGATGCAGGCGATTGCACACTGTAGGAGCGGCTTCAGCCGCGACCGGAAGCCATCAGAGAACCGTAGGCTCCCTGCCACCGGACACAGTCGGGGCTGAAGCCCCTCCTACAGGTCTCTCGCGAAATCACTTCACGTCCACCCACACCAAATGGTGGTCGCTGCCATCGGCGATCGCGGCATGCGCGTCGCCGGCTGCCGGCCAGAACACACCGCTGCCGGCATAGCCGAAGCCGGCCGACGGCAGCACGTAATCCAGCCGCATCGCGCCGGCCTTCGGGCCGAAATCGCCGGTGACCTGGGCCGGCGCGCCGCGATGGGCGATGCCCTGCGCGGCATAAGCGCGCGCGGTTTCCTCGCCGCCGGCGCTGGTCGGGGTCGGGTAGTGCAGCACGCGCGGATGCTCGATCAGTTCGACGATGGCCTCATGGCGGCCATCGCCATCGACCGGATCGTTATTGAGGTCGCCCAGGATGACGAAGCGCGCGTCTGCCGCCAGCCCGCCGCACCGGCCGCCGTCATCGCACAGCCAGGGAACCGCCTGGCCGGAAAGATAATCGCGCCACAGCCGGATCTCATCGTGGTTGCGCGCGGCATTGCGCTTCTCGGCGCCGTCGAACACCGGCGGGGTCGGGTGCGAGACCAGCATGTGCACCACGCCCTTGGGCGTGCTTACCGGCACGTCCCAGTGCGACTTCGACGACAGCCGCAACTGCGCCCAGGTCGCATCGCTATAGAACGACTTGCCCGTGGCTGGCACCACCGGGCGCAACGCGCCGGGCATCGTGCTCCATTTGAGCCGTTGGAAGCTGCGCACCGCGGCCTGGTCGATCGGGTACTTCGACAGCACCAGCATGCCGTACTGGCCCGGGTGCAGGCCGTAGCCCCAGGCATCGTTGCCGCGGTTGCGGCCCTGGCCGCCGACTTCGCCGTTGTTGTCCAGGTCCAGCCCGCTCGGCACGCCGGTGTTGACCGCGGCCAGGTAGCGGTAGGGATAGCGCAGCGGTGCGCCGCCGCCGGGCTGGGCCACTTCCAGGTAGCGCTGCTGGAACAGGTCGGCGGCGCGGTGGGCTTCGTCGTAGTCGAACTCGTTGAGCAGGACCAGGTCCGGGCGCGCGTTCTGCAGCACCGCGGCGATCTTGCGTGCGTGCGCGCTGTCGCCTTCCAGCTCGGCGACCAGGCCGCCGGCTTCATCCGAATACAGCGAGGTGTTGTAGGTGGCCAGGCGCAGCGTCGCAGCCGAAGCGTCGGCGGAGGGCGCGGTGGCGGGCTGGTGCGCGCAGGACGCGCACAGCAGGGACAGGGCAAGGAGGAGGGTGGCTCGGGTCATGCGCGGATTCTCGCATGCGTCCGAAGACAGGCGGATGTCGCGATCAGGTGGCTCGGGGCAGGCTGCCGACGGCACCCGCGTTGGCCGCGAACGGCCGCCATTGCCGGCCGTCGTACGCCTCCAGGCCGCCGAAGCGACGCTTGTAGTCCATCTTGGCGTGGCCGCGGATCCAGTAGCCGAGGTAGAGATGCGCCAGGCCGTCGCGCGCAGCCCATTCGAGCTGCTGCAGGATCGCCAGCGTCCCCAGTCCGCGCGCCGCGGCATCGGGCGCGTAGAAGGTATAGACCGCCGACAGCGCGCGCTCGGTCACGTCGGTCACCGCCACCGCGAGCAGGCGGCCCTGGCGACCCGGCGTGGCCGGCTCGCGGATCTCGAGGAAACGGCCGTGCGACCAGGCGCCGATCAGGAACTGGTCGAACTCGCGCGCGCCGTGGTCGTCCATGCCGCCGCCCGGATGGCGATGGCGCAGATAGCTCGTATAGAGCGCCAACTGCTCGTCGGTGCGTTGCGCGGCGACGATGCGCACGCTCAGGCCGGCATTGCGCGCCAGGCAGCGGCGCTGGCTGCGATCCGGATGGAAGCCGGCCACCGGAATGCGCACCGGCACGCAGGCCTGGCACAGCTCGCAATGCGGGCGATAGACCAGGTCGCCGGAGCGGCGAAAGCCCCAGGCCAGCGCCTGCGGGTACAGCGCGCCCAGGCGCGGGTCGTGCGGGTCGAGCACCAGGTCGCGCGCTAGCCGGTCGGGCCAGTAGCCGCACGCATGTTGCCCGGTCTGGAACAGGCGCAGTTCTTCGCGGTTGTCGGCGTGCAGGGCCATGCGCGGAGCATAGCGCCACCGGCGCCACGCACGGCAATGCGCGCCGGCTGTCCGCTGCATGAATGCGGCCCGCCCGGCGTCAACCGTTGCCGCGATGGCTCGTTGATGTCGGTGATGGCGCGATCACACCGCGCATCGGATCCCGGGCAACGGCCCAGGGTCGTTCGAATCCCCAACGGAGCAAGTCCATGACCTTTCGCAAGCCCCTCATCGTCCTGGCCGTGCTGGCCGCCCTGAGCAGTGCCTCCGCATTTGCCGTCGATACGCCGCCGAGCGATGGCGGCCAGCGTGGCCTCAGCAAGCTCGACAGCAACGGCGACGGCGTGATCGACCGTGCCGAGGCGGCCAAGGCGCCGCACCTAGCACAGAATTTCGACAAGCTGGACAAGAACAAGGACGGCAAGCTGTCGCGCGACGAACTGCCCAAGCGCGGCGACTTCCGCCGCGGCGCGCACGAGCAGATGGCCAAGCTGGACACCAACAAGGACGGCCGCATCAGCCGCGAGGAAGCCAAGGCGGACCCGAAGTTCGCCGAGCGCTTCGACAAGATGGACGCGAACAAGGACGGCTACGTGGACAAGGCCGACTTCCAGGCACGCATGCAGCAGTCGCGTGATGCGTGGTTCGCCGCTGCCGATACCGACAAGGACGGCAAGCTGAGCAAGGCGGAGTTCGATGCGGCGGGCGCCAAGCGTGGCCCGTTCGGGCATGGGCCGCAGGGGGATCGTGGCCATGACCATGACCATGGCAAGGCGAAGGCCGACGCGGCGAGTGCGCCTGCGAAGTAAGTGTTTGACTGGCGCCGATCGACGAATCCCCGTACAGCGATGTGCGGGGATTTTTGTCCCCTCAACCCCAGTAAACCGACCAAGCCGCCGAAGCCAACACGAACACATTCGACCACACCACCGCCGGCCGCCCGAACGTGCTCTGGTAGATCCAGGTTGGCCGTTGCCGGCCACGCCGCGCCATGTCGCGCGCCAGCAGGGGCCGCATCACCCGCGGCAAGGTCACCAGGCATTGGTAGTTGACCACGCACATGCCAACGCCGAGCGCGCCGAGCACCCACCACCGCCCGGCACCGGCCAGGCTCAGGATCAAGGTGGCCATCGCGCACGCGGCCGCGACGAGCATCATCTGCCGGATCACGCGGCGCAGTTGCGCACGCTCGATATCGTTGCCGGCGTAACTCAACAGGTAGAAGCCGCTGGCGTAGGTCACGGCGAATCCGATCAGCAGCGCGGTGATGACGGCGAACCAGGCCTGCGGCGAAATCGCGCCGGCACGCGCGAGCATGGCCGCGCCCAGCGAACCCATCGCGGTGCCGCCGGACAGGGCGGAAACGCCGAGCCCGCCGCCGATCTTCGAAGCGCTGCCGGCGGTGCCCAGGCCGGCGCCGAGGGTGGCGGCCGCGATCGTAGTGCCGGCCACGCCCGGGGCGGCGATCATCGCCGCCGACACCACGGCGGCGGCAAACGCGGCGCCGGGCGCGCTGTCGCGGGCGAACTCACCGAAGCGCGCCAGCATCTGCGTGCGCACGCTGGCGCGGGCGCGCGACAGGCGCTTGCGCACGGCGGCATCGCTCAGGCCGAGCAGCCGCGCCACCTGTTGCGAACTCTGGCCCTCGCGGTAATACAGCAGCAGCGTTTCGCGGCTTTCTTCGGGCAGCGCCGAGATGAGTTCTTCGGCCGCGATCTCTTCTTCGACGCGCTGCCATTGCTCGGCCGGCGACGGGCCTGGATCGGCCGCCATGCCGATCGCCAGTTCGGCCGCCTCGCCGGACAGGGGCCGGTGGCGCTGTGCGCGCAGCCAGTCGCGGGCGAGGTTGCGGGTGATCTGCCGCAGCCAGGGCAGGAAGCTGGCCGGGTTGTTCAATCGCGCCAGTTGCTGCCAGGCACGCAGGAAGGCTTCCTGGGCGATGTCCTCGCTGGCGGTGACATCGCGGGTGATGGCCAGGGCGATCGCGGTGACGGTGTTCTGGCAGGCGACGACGATGCGGCCGTAGGCCTGCTGGCAACCCGCCGCGGCGGTGGGCAGCTCGCGCTGCAGCGTCAGGTCCAGGGCGTCGGTGGTCATGGTCGGCTCCTTGCGGGTTCCTCACCATGACGCAGCGGCAGCGGCGATGTGACCGGGCGGCCATCGCCGCCGTGGCGTCACTGCGCCGGCTGGATGCGCACGCGCGAGGGGTCGTCCTGCGATGTGTCTTGCGGGGCTTGGGCGGGCTGGGCCGGCGCCGGTGGCGCGGGCGCGGCCGCCGGGACCGGCGCCACGGGCGGCGCGGCACGCCGATGCACCACGATGAACAAGGCGACGACACCGATCACCAGCAGCAGGCCGATGCGGATGCGCCAGGCCCAGTTGCGCGTGCCGGCCTGCGCGTCCGGCGCATCGGCGAAGGCATATTCGGCGAACGGCACGTCGCGGCGCGTGGTATCGAGCAGCCGTGCTTCGCGCAGCAGTTCGCGCGCGCGCGGCTGGTCGTCGGCGTGCACCACCCACACCGTGGGATGCGCTCCCGCGTTGCCTTGCTCTAGGTAGCTGAACTGGCCGCTGCGCTTGCTGCGGTACGAGCGGCCATTGCTCAGGCGCACGTCGATGCCGGCGTCGCGCAGCAACTTGGCCACGCCCTCGGCGGTTTCCACACGCTGGCTGCTGAAGATCTTGCGCATGTCAGTCCTTGGCCGGCACGGCGTGGCTGTCGCCGTCGCGCACGACGCGGATCAGGCCTTCCTGCGAGGTGCTGGCGACCAGCACGCCTTCGCGGGTGAAGAACTGGCCGCGCGCCAGGCCGCGCGAACCCTGCGCGGTCGGGCTGTCGAGCGAGTACAGCAGCCAGTCGTCGGTGCGGAAGGGGCGATGGAACCACAGCACGTGGTCGAGCGAGGCCATCTGCACGCCCGGCGTGTAATAGCTGATGCCGTGCGGGAAGGTGGAGGTGCCGAGCAACTGGAAGTCCGAAGCGTAGGCCAGCAGGGCGCGATGCAGGCCCTGGTCGTCGCCGATGGGGTCGCTCAGGCGGATCCACATCTGCTGGAACGGCGGCCGCTTGGGCGGGTTGAGTTCGTCGCGCGGGTAGACGTGGCGGAACTCGAACGGCCCGCCACGGGTCAGCCAGCGCTGCACCTTGACCGGCAACCTGGCCAGCACTTCCGGCGCCAGCGGCGCGGTCGGGGCGATGTCCTCCGGCTGCGGCACTTCCGGCATGCGCGACTGGTGCTCGGCCCCGTCTTCGTGTTCCTGGAAGGAGGCGGCGCAGAAGAAGATCACCTTGCCATGCTGGATCGCGGTGACCCGGCGCACGGAGAAGCTGCCGCCGTCGCGGGTGCGGTCGACGTCGTAGACGATAGGGTGTTCGATGTCGCCGGCACGCAGGAAATAGGCGTGCAGCGAATGCGCCTGGCGCCCGTTCTCGACGGTGGCCTGCGCGGCCGCCAGCGCCTGGCCCAGGACCTGGCCGCCGAACACGTACTTGGTGCCGATGTCGCGGCTCTGGCCGCGGAACAGGTTGTCCTCCAGCCGCTCCAGCGAGAGCAGGCTGATCAGTTCGGAGACGACGGGTTCTGCGGGTGCGGACAAGGGGCGGGACCTGGGGTGAGGCAGGGCGCGATTATAGCGGGGACACCGCGGTGTCCCGGCCGGCCGCTCAGGCGGGTTTGCGCAGCCGTGCCGCCAGGGCCTGCAGCGCGGCTTGCGCGTCCTCGGCGTACCAGGCCTCGATGAAGCGGTCGAGGCGGATCAGCTCCGGGGCCAACGCCTCGCGCAGGTCGGCACGGGCGACATCGCGGGTGTGCAGCATGGGCTGGCGCGGCAGGCGCAGCAGCTCCTGCAGCCAGGCGATGGCCCGTGCCACGACCAGGTCGCCATCGACCAGCTCATCGACCAGGCCGATCTGCGCCGCCTGCTCGGCCGGCACCATCTCCCCGGCGACCAGCAGGCGCTCGGCGCGGTGCGGACCGACGACGCGGCGCAGCAGGCGCTGGATGCCTTCCGGCGCGGCCAGCCCGACCTGCACTTCGTTCAGCCCGATGGCGTAGGGCCGCGCCGGGTCGACGCTGCGCGCCATGATCCGGTAGTCGCAGCACAGGGCCAGCACGCAGCCGCCGGCCGGGGCGTGGCCGGTGAGCGCGGCGACCACCGGAATCCGGGTTTCGGCCAGGGTCTTGGCCGCGCCGAAGAAAGCCTGCCAGCTGTCGAGCAGCTTGCCGCGGTCGGCGCCATGGGAGAGCAGGTAAGGCACGTCCATGCCGCCGGAGAAGATGTGCGGCGCCCCGGACAGGATGATGGCGTGGACGTCCTCGGCCTGGGCCTGGTTGATCGCGGCGATCAGTTCGCGGCACAGCGCGGTGTCGAGCGCATTGGCCGGCGGCCGGGCCAGGCGGATCTCGCGGATGTGGCCATGGTCTTGGAGGTCGATGCTCATTTACGGGCTCCGGGAGGCTGTGGCTATGATAGACGCCATGCGCATCCTCGACCGTTGCCTGCTGTGTGCCGCCTTCGCCGTGCTGGCGATCGCGCCTGCCCTGGCCGCCAACCACAAACCGGCGAACAAACCGGCGACCGCCAAGGCCGCGGTGCCGGCGCCGTGCCTGCCGCAGTGGCGGGAGGGTTGGCTGCGCCTGCCGCCGGGCGCGGGCATGCCGATGGCGGCCGGCTTCGGCCGCTTCGACAACGCCTGCGGCCAGGCGCTGGCCGTGGTGTCGGCAAGTAGCCCGGCGTTCGGCGATGTGTCGCTGCACGAGTCCTTCCAGGCCGGCGGCGTCAACCGCATGCGCGAAGTCGCACGGCTGCCGTTGCCGGCCGGCGGCAGGGTGGCGTTGGCCCCGGGCGGGCTGCACCTGATGCTGATGGATCCCAGGCAGGCATTGGCCGAAGGCGGCAGCGTGCCGGTGACCTTCACACTGGAAGACGGCCGCACCGTCGAGGCGACGTTGCAGGTGCGCAAGACCGCGCCTTGAACGGCGGCGGTCGCGCATTGCCTTGAATGGCGTGCGGTGGGGCAGGGGGGCGCTTATGCGCCCGTGCCGCTGGATCCGTTGTTGGGCGTGTCGTTCGCAGCGTCCGGCGTGCCGGCATCGCGCTTCTTCTTCGCCAGTTTTTCGTCCTGCTTCTTTTTCTTGGCGATCTCGCGCTGGCGCTTTTCGAAAGAGTAGTTGGGTTTGATCAAGGGGGAGGGCTCCAGGTCAGGGATGGATGGAAACATGCAGCGTGCGGCTGCGGGGTCATGCCGCGGCGCGGCTGTAGTGCAACAGGCGGCCGCGATACGGTGGCACGTCGTGGTCGTCCATGGGGCAGCGCTCCTCGTTGACCGAGAAGCCGGACATCGACAGTAAACGGCTGAAGCGCGCGCTGTTGCCGCGGCCCGGGTCGGTCACCACGACTTCGGCATCGGGCAGGGCGTGGCGTTCGATGACGCCGGCGAGCAGCAAGGCGTTGTCGCTCTCGTAGAGCACGTCGCTGGCGATGATCAGGTCGAACCGGCCCAGCGAGGCCAGCGCCACGTCCCAGCGCAGCTGGCGGTAGTGCACGGCCGGCAGTTCGTTGAGCGCGGCGTTGTAGGCCAGGAACGGCTCGGCCAGCGGGTGGATGTCCGAGGCGACGATATCCGCGCCACGGCGCTGCAATACCAGGCTGGCCAGGCCGATGCCGCAGCCGAGTTCGAGCACGCGCTTGCCTTCGATGTCGAAGCGCTGCATCGCTTGCGCCAGCAACCGCCCGGCGGGCCACAACTGGCCGAACAGGCACCACTGCGCCGAAGAGATGCCCAGGCGCGCACCGTGGCCGTCGGGATCGGAGAACTGCTGCTTGTCGGTCAGGACACGCAGGTGGTAGGTGTGTCCCGCGATGGGGACCTGTTGCTTGCGGGTCGCATAGCCAGGCATCGGTTCGCTCCGGGAAGCATCGTCCGCTGCAGCCAGGACGAGATCACGCGTAGAGGGGGCGAAGCGAAAGGCCGGCGGGCCGAGCGGGACGCGCGAAACAGGCCGACGGCCTGCCCTTGCATCCTACAGCATGGCCCTGCGAGCCGCTGGCGGTGGGCGTTGGGCCGGCCGCCAAACCAAGGTATTCAGGTCGATGCGCTGCGGATCGGTTCCGGCAGCGGCGCGCTCTTGCCGGTCTGGGTATCCATCCACACGACCACGACGTTGCCGTCGGAATACAGCACCGCGTCGTCCTTCGCGTCGACGATGCGGTGGCCGATGGTGACGCTGCTGTTGCCCAGGCGTTCGACGAACAGTTCCACCACGATGTCGTTGGGCCACACGATCGGGCGGCGGTAGTTGACGTTGGTGGCCGCGACCACCGGGGCGATGCGATCGTTCATGGACACGTTCGGCACGCCGAGCATCCAGCGCACGCGCGCTTCCTCCAGGTAGGAAATGTACTTGGCGTTGTTGACGTGGCCCATGCTGTCCATGTCGCGCCAGCGCACGCTGATCGGGACGCGGGCGAGGATCTTGTGCGGGGTGTCGCTCATCATTGGCTCTTCTTGCTCTTCTTGGCCGCGGTTTTCGCCGCGGGTGCTTTCTTCGCGGCGGCCTTGGCCGCCTTGGCCGCGGCCTTGGCTTCCTTCGCCGCCGCTTCGCGTTCGCTCTTGCGCGGCGGCAGGGCCGACGGCTTGTTGGCCACCGCCGCCGGGCGGCTGGGGCGCGAGGCCACGGTCGGCAGCATCTTGGCCAGGAACTGGCCGGTGTACGAACCCGGGTGCGCGGCCACGTCTTCCGGCGTGCCGGTGACCAGGATGCTGCCGCCGCGATGGCCGCCCTCCGGGCCCAGGTCGACGACCCAGTCGGCAGTCTTGATCACGTCCAGGTTGTGCTCGATCACCACCACGGTATTGCCTTCGTCGCGCAGCTTGTGCAGCACGGCGAGCAAGGCCTCGATGTCGTGGAAATGCAGGCCGGTGGTCGGCTCGTCGAGGATGTACAGGGTGCGGCCGGTATCGCGCCGCGACAGTTCCTTGGACAGCTTGACGCGTTGCGCTTCGCCGCCGGACAGCGTGGTCGCGCTCTGGCCGAGCTTGACGTAGCTCAGGCCGACATCGACCAGGGTCTCGAGCTTGCGCGCGATGGACGGCACCGGCTGGAACAGGTTCAGCGCATCCTCGACGGTCATCTCGAGCACGTCGTTGATGTTGTAGCCCTTGTAGAGGATCTCCAGGGTTTCGCGGTTGTAGCGCTTGCCGCCGCAGATGTCGCACGGCACGTAGACGTCAGGCAGGAAATGCATCTCCACCTTGATCATGCCGTCGCCCTGGCAGGCTTCGCAGCGGCCGCCGCGCACGTTGAAGCTGAAGCGGCCGGCCGAATAGCCGCGCGCGCGCGATTCGGGCACCTGCGCGAACAGCTCGCGCAACGGCGTGAACAGGCCGGTATAGGTGGCCGGGTTGCTGCGCGGGGTGCGGCCGATCGGCGACTGGTCGATGTCCACGACCTTGTCGAACAGGTCCAGCCCGTCGATCTCCTGGTACGGCGCCACCGGATGCGAGGCGCCGTTGATCTCGTTGGCGGCCAGCGAGAACAACGTGTCGTTGATCAGGGTCGACTTGCCCGAGCCGGACACGCCGGTGATGCAGGTCAGCAGGCCCGCCGGAACGTCGAGATCGACATTCTTGAGGTTGTTGCCGCGCGCGCCACGCAGGTGCAGCGTCATCTTCGGGTTCGGCTTGTGGCGCTGCCGGGGAATCTCGATCGCGCGCTTGCCGGACAGGTACTGGCCGGTGATCGAACGCGGCGAATCGAGCAGGTCCTGCAGCGTGCCCTGGCCGACGATCTCGCCGCCGTGCACGCCGGCGCCCGGGCCGATGTCGAGCACGTAGTCGGCCAGGCGGATCGCGTCTTCGTCATGCTCGACGACGATGACGGTATTGCCGAGGTCGCGCAGGCGGGTGAGGGTGCCGAGCAGGCGTTCGTTGTCGCGCTGGTGCAGGCCGATGGACGGCTCGTCGAGCACGTACATCACCCCGACCAGGCCGGCGCCGATCTGGCTGGCCAGGCGAATGCGCTGCGCCTCGCCGCCGGACAGCGTGTCGGCCTTGCGTTCGAGGGTGAGGTAATCCAGGCCGACATCGACCAGGAAGCCGAGGCGCTCGGCGATCTCCTTGACGATCTTGGTTGCGATCTCGCCGCGCCAGCCCGGCAGGTGCAGGTGCTTGAAGAACTTCAGCGCCTCGTCCACCGGCAGCACGACCAGGTCGGGCAGCGGACGGTCGGCGACGAATACGTTGCGCGCGGCCCGGTTGAGACGGGCGCCGGCGCATTCGGGGCAGGCGCGCTCGCTGATGTACTTGCCGAGCTCTTCCTGCACCGCCGCCGATTCGGTCTCGCGGTAGCGGCGTTCCAGGTTCGGGATGATGCCTTCGAAGCGATGCTTGCGCTGGGTACGGCCGCCGGACTCGGTGAAGTAGGTGAACACGATCACCTCATCGCCACTGCCATACAGCACGGCCTGGCGCACTGCCGCCGGCAGCGACTGCCAGGGCGCGTCGACGTCGAACTTGTAGTGCTTGGCCAGCGAGGCGATCAGCTGGAAGTAATAGGCATTGCGGCGGTCCCAGCCGCGCACGGCGCCGGCCGACAGCGACAGCTCCGGATGCACGACCACGCGCTCGGGGTCGAAGAACTCGGCCACGCCGAGGCCATCGCAGCTCGGGCAGGCGCCCATCGGTGCGTTGAAGGAGAACAGGCGCGGTTCCAGCGCCGGCAGCGAGTAGTCGCAGACCGGGCAGCTGTACTTGGAGGAGAACAACTGCGGCACCGCTTCCGCGCGGTCCAGCGACTGCACCGCGGCCATGCCGTCGCCCAGCTTCAGCGCGGTTTCGAAGGATTCGGCCAGGCGCTGCTTGATGTCCTCGCGCGGACGGAAGCGGTCGATCACCGCCTCGATGGTGTGCTTCTGGCGCAACGCCAGCGCCGGCACCGCGTCGATCTCGTACAGCTCGCCATCCACGCGCACGCGCACGAAGCCCTGCGCGCGCAGTTGCTCGAACACCTGCGCGTGTTCGCCCTTGCGGTCGCGGATCACCGGGGCGAGCAGCATGAAGCGCTCTTCGGGGTCCAGCGTCAGCACCTGGTCGACCATCTGGCTGACGGTCTGGGCCTCCAGCGGGTAGCCGTGGTCCGGGCAGCGCGGCTGGCCGACGCGGGCGTAGAGCAGGCGCAGGTAGTCGTAGATCTCGGTGATCGTGCCGACGGTCGAGCGCGGGTTGTGCGAGGTCGACTTCTGCTCGATCGATATTGCCGGCGACAGGCCCTCGATGTGGTCCACATCGGGCTTTTCCATCACGCTGAGGAACTGCCGCGCATAAGCGGACAGCGACTCGACGTAGCGGCGCTGGCCTTCGGCGTAGATGGTGTCGAACGCCAGCGAGGACTTGCCCGAGCCGGACAGGCCAGTGATGACGATCAGCTTGTCGCGGGGCAGGTCGAGGTCGAGATTCTTGAGATTGTGCGTCCGCGCGCCGCGGATGCGGATGTAGTCCAGCGCCATCGGGTGCCTTCGGTTGCCTTCGAGCGGGGGGAGTTGGCCCGGGCAGGCCAATAGGGAAGCGTATCGACTGGGGCAGGTGGGGGCAAATCGCCCAGGCAGTATGGCCACCGCTGTCTCAGGTCCTGCGACATGGGGGCGCACGGGGCGGAAGGCAAAGGCTGGCGCCGGTACGGCGTCCTGATCGCTTCAGCCCGTTCAGTCGGGTGAAGGACGCCCCTTGTAGGAGGGGCTTCAGCCCCGACCGGGGCCCGTCGGGGCTGAAGCCCCTCCCACAAGATGAAGTCCTCTCCCACAGGGGCTGGGGTGTTTGACCGGAAAGCCGTTGTCGGGCTACTATTGCCGGTCTGTCCGTCCGAAGAGGCGGCAGATACTCTCAGAATAACTACAGAAGAGACGTCACATGTACGCAGTACTGGTCACCGGCGGTAAGCAATACCGCGTCGCGCAGGGCGAAACGCTCCGCGTGGAAAAGCTCGAGGTCGAAGCCGGCAACGAGATCAAGTTCGACAACATCCTGATGCTGGGCGACAGCGACGGCATCAAGGTTGGCGATGCGCTCAAGGGCGCTTCGGTCACCGCGAAGGTCGTGGCCCATGGCCGCGCCGACAAGGTGCGCATCATCAAGTTCCGTCGCCGCAAGCACCACATGAAGCGTCAGGGACATCGTCAGTACTACACCGAAATCGAAATCACCGGCATTGCCGGCTAAGCCAAAGGAGAATCCGTCATGGCACATAAAAAGGGCGTAGGCTCCTCGCGCAACGGTCGCGATTCCAACCCGAAGTACCTGGGCGTCAAGATCTACGGCGGCCAGGCCATCGATGCGGGCAACATCATCGTGCGTCAGCGCGGCACCCAGTTCCACCCGGGTACCGGCGTCGGCCTGGGCCGCGACCACACGCTGTTCGCGCTGGTCGATGGCACCGTCGAGTTCTCGACGAAGGGTGCCAAGAAGCGTCGTACCGTCAGCGTCGTCCAGGCCTGATCCGGACGCGACGGCGCCCTCCGGGGCGCCGCTGACACCAAGCCCCGCTTCGGCGGGGCTTTTGTTTCCCGGCAGCCGAAATCCCTGCCGGACGGGCGAAGGTCCCGCCTTCGCGCTTTGCTTGCCGCTAGACTTGGTCGCGGCCGTTTTCCTCATTCGAAACCCATTGCCATGAAACTCGTAGACGAAGCAGAAATCCAGGTGATCGCTGGCAACGGCGGCAATGGCTGCGTCGGTTTCCGGCGCGAGAAGTTCATCCCGCTGGGCGGGCCGGACGGCGGCGACGGCGGCAATGGCGGCAGCGTCTGGCTGCAGGCCGACGAAAACCTCAACACGCTGGTCGACTTCCGCCACGAGCGCAGCTTCAAGGCGCAGCGCGGCGAGAACGGCATGGGCCGGCAGATGTACGGCAAGGCCGGCGAGGACAAGGTCATCACCGTGCCGGTGGGCACCGTGGTGATGAATGTCGACACCGACGAGGTGATCGGCGACATGACCCGGCATGGCGATCGCCTGCTGGTGGCCAAGGGCGGCAAGGGCGGCCTGGGCAACATGCATTTCAAGAGCTCGACCAACCGCGCGCCGCGCCAGGCGCTGCCGGGCGAGTCCGGTGAAGAGCGCCTGCTCAAGCTCGAGTTGAAGCTGCTGGCCGACGTCGGCCTGCTCGGCTTCCCGAACGCCGGCAAGAGCACGTTCATCCGCGCGGTGTCGGCGGCCACGCCGAAGGTGGCCGATTATCCATTCACCACGCTCTACCCGAATCTGGGCGTGGTCAGCGTCGAGGCGCACCGCAGCTTCGTCATTGCCGACATCCCCGGCCTGATCGAAGGCGCCGCCGACGGCGCCGGCCTGGGCGCGCAGTTCCTGCGCCACCTGCAGCGTACCCGCCTGCTGCTGCACCTGGTGGACATCTCGCCGATGGAGGGCGGGGTGGAAGGGGTGTCGCCGGCCGAGCAGGTTCGCCTGCTGGAGCACGAACTGGTCAAGCACGACCCGGAGCTGTTGGCCAAGCCGCGCTGGCTGGTGCTCAACAAGGCCGACCTGATGTTCGAGGACGAGGCCCGCGTGGCCGCCGAGCAGGTGGTGGCCGAGCTGGGCTGGACGGGCCCCTGGTACCTGGTCTCGGCGCTGGGCCGCGAAGGCACCTGGCCGATCATGAAGGACATCATGGCGTTCTTCGACCAGCAGCGCGCCGCGGCGCTCGAGCAGGAAGCGAATGCGCCCTGAGGCCCGGGAGGGCTTGGCCCTGCAAACAACAACACCGGCCAAGGCCGGTGTTTTTCATGCAGGACACCGGGCCGGGGCTGGCGCGTGCCATGCAAAAAGCCCGGCCAAGGCCGGGCTTTCGTACATCGCCGGGAGCCAGGCCCCCGGCGCAACTGCCGGATCAGGCGGCCTTGATGGCCTTGATGCGGGCAGTGATGCGGCTCTTGTGGCGCGCGGCCTTGTTCTTGTGAATCAGGCCACGGGCGCTGAAACGGTCGAGGATCGGCTGGGCGACGGCGAAAGCGGCTTCGGCGCCGGCGGCATCGTTGGCGTCAAGGGCCTTGATCACCTTCTTGACGGCGGTGCGCAGCATCGAGCGCTGGGCCGTATTGCGCGAATTGCGCACGACGGTCTGCTTGGCGCGCTTCTTGGCGGACTTGATATTGGCCACGGTGGTGGTTTCCTGAAAAATCGGTGTAATGGAAAAAGCAAGCGCGAGATTATGATCGACACGAACATTTGCGTCAAGTCAGTTGTCAAGAGGCATTGCCGGTGAGCAAGCCCCGCATGTTGAAAGGCCTGCTGTCCTTCAGCAGCATGACCATGGTCTCGCGGGTGCTGGGGCTGATCCGCGACCAGGTCATCTCCACCCAGTTCGGCACCAATGCGGTCACCGACGCCTTCTGGGTCGCCTTCCGCGTGCCCAATTTCCTGCGCCGGCTGTTTGCCGAGGGCTCTTTTGCCACCGCCTTCGTGCCGGTGTTCACGGAGGTGAGGGAAACCCGCCCGCACCAGAGCCTGCGCGAGCTGATGGCACGGGTGTCCGGCACTCTGGGCGGCGCGCTGCTGGTGGTGACCGCGCTGGGGCTGATCTTCGCCCCGCAGCTGGCCTGGCTGTTCGGCAGTGGCGCCGGGACCGATCCGGTCAAGCAGGGCCTGCTGGTGGACCTGTTCCGCCTGACCTTCCCGTTCCTGCTGTTCGTCTCGCTCACCGCGCTGGCTGGCGGGGCGCTCAACAGCTTCCAGCGCTTCGCGATGCCGGCGCTGACCCCGGTCATCCTCAACCTGTGCATGATCGCCGGCGCGCTGTGGCTGGCGCCGCGGCTGGAAGTCCCGATCCTGGCCCTGGGCTGGGCGGTGCTGGTGGCCGGCCTGCTGCAGTTGCTGTTCCAGTTGCCGGCGCTGCGCGGCATCGACCTGCTGACCTTGCCGCGCTGGGGCTGGAACCACCCGGACGTGCGCAAGGTGCTGACGCTGATGTTGCCGACGCTGTTCGGCTCCTCGGTGGCGCAGATCAACCTGTTGCTGGACACGGTGATCGCCGCGCACCTGGTCGATGGTTCGCAGTCCTGGCTGTCGCTGGCCGACCGCTTCCTGGAACTGCCGCTGGGCGTGTTCGGCGTGGCGCTGGGCACGGTGATCCTGCCGGCGCTGGCACGCCACCACGTCAAGACCGACCGCGAAGGTTTTTCCGGGGCGCTGGACTGGGGCCTGCGCACCACGCTGCTGATCTCGGTGCCGGCGATGCTCGGCCTGGTCCTGCTGGCCGAGCCGCTGATCGCCACGCTGTTCCAGCACGGCAAGTTCAGCGCGTTCGCGACCCGGATGACCGCCTTGTCGGTGTACGGGCTGAGCTTCGGCCTGCCGGCGTTCGCGCTGCTCAAGGTCGTGCTGCCGGCGTTCTATGCGCGCCAGGACACCCGCACGCCGGTGCGTGCCGGGGTGGCCGCCCTGGTCGCCAACATGCTGCTGAACTTCCTGTTCCTGGCCATCCTCTACCAGCTGATGGTGCCCGAGGCGCTGAAGGCGCAGGGCGTGATGGTGGCCATCGGGGAGCAGCCCGGGCTGCACCTGGCACTGGGCATCGCCAGTGCCTTGTCGAGCTATCTGAATCTCGGCCTGCTCTGGTACTGGCTCGGCAAGACCGGTGTGTACCAGCGGCGGCCCGGCTGGGGCGGTTATCTCGCGCGGCTGGGCCTGGCCTGCGCGGCCATGGTCGCCGTGTTGCTGGGCTTGCTGTGGTGGTTGCCCGACTTCACCGCCATGGACAAGTGGCACCGCGTCGGCGGCCTGGCCTGCCTGGTCGGCAGCGGCGGGTTGGTCTACGTGCTGGCACTGGCGGCCCTGGGCTTCCGCCCGCGGGACCTGCGCGAGCATTGATCCCGCCGCGGCCGGCTATACTTTGGAATTCTCTTGATTGTGGCGGCCCCGCGCGGGCCGGGACGCTTCTAACCGGAATGAGCAGGCTATTCAGAGACGTCGAGGGCGGGACGCTGTACCCGCACGGAAGCGTGGTCTGCATCGGCGCCTTCGATGGCCTGCATCTGGGCCACCGCGCGCTGGTGCGCCATGCCGTGGCGCGTGCCCAGGCGTTGGGCGTACCGGCGGTGGCGGTCAGCTTCGAGCCGTTGCCGCGCGAATTCTTCGCGCCGCAGAACCCGCCGCCGCGCCTGACCCTGGCCCGGGCCAAGTTCGAAGGCCTGCGCGACCTCGGCGCCGAGGGCGTCGGCCTGGTGCGTTTCGATCGCAAGCTGTCCTCGCTCAGCGCCGAGGACTTCGTGCAGCGCTGCCTGGTCGAGCGCTTGCGCGCGCGCGAGGTGTGGATCGGCCCGGAGTTCCGCTTCGGCCACAAGCGCGGCGGCGACATCGGCCTGCTGCAGCGCATGGGCGCGGCGTTGGGCTTCGCCGCCAGCGAGATCGCCCCGGTCGACCTGCATGGCGAACGCATTTCCAGCACGCGCATCCGCGAGTTGCTGGTGGCGGGCAACTTCGACCATGCCGCCGACCTGCTCGGCCGCCCGTATGCGATCGACGGCCGCGTCGTGCGCGGCAAGCAGCTCGGCCGCACCCTGGGGTTTCCCACCGCCAACCTGCGTTTTCCGCATACGCCGGCGCTGTCGGGCATCTATGCGACCTGGGTGCACGGGGTGTTCGAGCAGGCGTGGCCGTCGGTGTCGAGCTTCGGCACCCGGCCCACGGTGGCCGGGGTCGAGCCGCTGCTGGAAGCGCACCTGTTCGACTATCACGGCGACCTGTACGGCCGCCACATCGAGGTCGAGTTCGTCGCCAAGCTGCGTGACGAAGAGAAATTCGATGGCCTGCCGGCGCTGACCGAGCAGATGCACCGCGACGCCGAACAGGCGCGTCGCATCCTTTCCGAACAACGACTGCGAGCCACTGCGTGAGCCAGGACTACAAAGCCACCCTCCAATTGCCGGCGACGGAATTCCCGATGCGCGGCGACCTGCCCAAGCGCGAGCCGGGAATCCTGGCGCGCTGGGAGGACGAGGGGCTGTACGCCCGGCTGCGCGCGCATGCCGCCGGCCGCCCGACCTTCGTGCTGCACGACGGCCCGCCGTATGCGAACGGGCAGATCCACCTGGGCCATGCGGTCAACAAGATCCTCAAGGACATCATCGTCAAGTCCAAGCACCTGGCCGGCTTCGATGCGCCGTACATCCCGGGCTGGGATTGCCATGGCCTGCCGATCGAGATCGCCATCGAGAAGAAGTTTGGCAAGGTCGGGGTCAAGCTCGATGCGGTCGAGTTCCGGCAGAAGTGCCGCGAATACGCCAGCGAACAGATCGACCTGCAGCGCCGCGACTTCAAGCGCCTGGGCGTGATCGGCGATTGGGACAACCCGTACAAGACGCTGGACTTCCACTTCGAAGCCAACGAGATGCGCGCGCTCGCCCGCATCATCGACAACGGCCACCTCAGCCGCGGCGTCAAGCCGGTGCATTGGTGCTTCGACTGCGGCTCGGCGCTGGCCGAGGCCGAGATCGAATACGCGGACAAGGTTTCGCCGACCGTCGACATCGCCTACACCGCGCGCGACAGCGCAGCGCTGGCCGCGTTGTTCGGCGTGCCATTGCCGGCGGGTGTCGAAGTGGCGGTGCCGATCTGGACCACCACGCCGTGGACGATTCCGGCCTCGCTGGCGGTCACCCTCGGCCCCGATCTGGAATACGCGCTGGTCGAAGGCCCGGCGCACAACGGCCAGCCGCGCTGGCTGGTGCTGGCCGACGCCCTGGCCGGGCGCGCGCTGGCGCGCTATGGCGTGGCCGGTGAGCCGCTCGTGCACGGGCGCGTGAGTGGGCAGGCGCTGGAAGGCCAGTTGCTGGCGCACCCGTTCTATGCCGAGCGCGATATCCCACTGCTGCTGGGCGAGCACGTCTCCGCCGAAGACGGCACCGGTGCGGTGCATACCGCGCCCGGCCATGGCCAGGAGGACTACCAGGTCTCCAAGCAGTACGGCCTGCTCGACCGCTACAGCGCCGCGCAGATCAATCCGGTGGACGGCCGCGGCGTGTACCTGCCGTCGACGCCGCCGTTCGGTGACACCGAACTGGCCGGCCTGCACATCTGGAAGGCCAACGACGTCATCGTCGAAGCACTGCGTGGCAACGGCAGCCTGCTCGCCGCCGCGAAGGTCGAGCACAGCTATCCGCATTGCTGGCGGCACAAGACCCCGATCGCCTTCCGTGCCACCCCGCAATGGTTCATTTCGATGGAGCAGGCCGGCCTGCGCGCCGATGCGCTCAAGGCGATCGAACAGGTGACCTGGTACCCGGGCTGGGGCCAGGCGCGCATCGCCGGCATGGTCGAGGGCCGCCCGGACTGGACGATCTCGCGCCAGCGCACCTGGGGCGTGCCGATCGCGCTGTTCGTGCACCGCGAAACCGGCGAGCCGCACCCGCGCAGCACCGAGCTGATGCGCCAGGTCGCCGACCGCGTCGAGCAGGAGGGCGTCGATGTCTGGTATTCGCTGGATGCGGCCGGGTTGCTCGGCAACGAAGCGGGCCAGTACGACAAGATCACCGACATCCTTGATGTCTGGTTCGACTCCGGCGTCACCCACGAAGCGGTGCTGCCCGAACGCGGCCTGCCCAAGCCGGCCGACCTTTATCTAGAAGGTTCCGACCAGCACCGTGGCTGGTTCCAGTCCTCGCTGCTCACCGGCGTGGCGCTGGACAAGGCCGCCCCGTACCGCCAGTGCCTCACCCACGGCTTCACCGTGGACGAGCACGGCCGCAAGATGTCCAAGTCGCTCGGCAACGGCATCGAGCCGCAGGACATCATGAAGACGCTGGGCGCGGACATCCTGCGCCTGTGGATCGCCTCGGCCGACTACAGCAACGAGATGTCGCTCTCGCAGGAAATCCTCAAGCGCAACGCCGACGCCTACCGCCGCCTGCGCAACACCGCGCGCTTCCTGCTCGGCAACCTGCATGGGTTCGAGCCGGCGGTGCATGCGGTGCCGCTGGACGAGATGGTCGCGCTGGACCGTTGGATCGTGCACCGCGCCTTCGAGCTGCAGGAACAGATCAAGGCCGCCTACGAACGCTACGACTTCGCCGCGATCGTGCAGGCGCTGCTGAACTTCTGCAGCGTCGACCTCGGCTCGCTGTACCTGGACGTGACCAAGGACCGCCTGTACACGATGCGCGAGGACTCGCGCGGCCGGCGTTCGGCGCAGACCGCGATGCACCACATCGCCGAAGCGTTCGTGCGCTGGATCGCGCCGGTGCTCAGCTTCACCGCCGACGAGTTGTGGGGCTACTTGCCGGGCGCGCGCGAAGAGAACGTGCTGTTCGCCACCTGGTACGACGGCCTGGCGCCGCTGCCGCTGGAAGCCGCGCTCAATGCCGCCGATTTCGACAAGCTGCTGGCGCTGCGCGAACAGGTGGCCAAGGTGCTGGAGCCGATGCGCGCCAACGGCGCGATCGGCGCGGCGCTGGAAGCGGAGATCACCGTGGCCGCCGACGCCGTCAGCGCCGCGCGCTGGCAGCCGCTGGCCGACGAACTGCGTTTCCTGTTCATCAGCGGCGACGTCACCGTCACCCCGGCCAGCACCGACGACATCTACGTCAGCGCCCAGCCGACCGGCAAGACCAAGTGCGTGCGCTGCTGGCACCACCGCGCCGACGTCGGCGCCGACCCGCGCCATCCCGAACTGTGCGCGCGCTGCGCCAGTAATGTGGACGGCCCGGGCGAAGACCGCCGCTGGTTCTGACCCCGCCACGGCGGGTTATCGATCCCTGTAGGAGGGGCTTCAGCCCCGACGCCCCGGCGCACAGCGCCGGGGCCCCGGCTCCCCACCGCACTCCCAGAGCGAACCCAGAATGACCCCACGCCCCAAACCCAACGCCCTGATCTGGCTCCTGCTCTCGGCGGCCATCATCAGCCTCGACCAATGGAGCAAGGCCTGGGTGCTGTCGAGCCTGCCCGACCTCGACCCCACCGGCCGTTGCGTACGCATCGCGGTCATTCCCGGCTTCTGGGACTGGTGCCGCACCTACAACACCGGCGCGGCGTTCAGTTTCCTCAGCGATGCCGGCGGCTGGCAGCGCTGGCTGTTCACCGCGCTGGCGGTGGGCATCAGCGGCCTGATGGCCTGGTGGCTGTCGCGCACCGCGCGCGCCGACTGGCGCTCGGCCCTGCCATACGCGCTGGTGGTCGGCGGCGCGATCGGCAACGTGATCGACCGGCAGATCCACGGCCATGTGGTCGATTTCATCCTCTGGTACGTCGGCGACCACATCTGGCCGGCGTTCAACATCGCTGACTCGGCGATCGTCGCCGGTGCGGTCGGGATTGCTGTGTTCGGGCTGTTCGACGGCAAGGCCCGGCAAAAAGCGGGATAATCACCGCATCCCCCCAACCGGCCGCCCGCGGCCGGGACGAAACGAACGATGGAAGTCCTGCTCGCCAATCCCCGTGGTTTCTGCGCCGGCGTCGACCGCGCGATCGAGATCGTCAAGCGCGCGATCGAGACGCTCGGTGCGCCGATCTATGTGCGCCACGAGGTCGTGCACAACCGCTTCGTGGTCGATGACCTCAAGCAGCGCGGCGCGGTGTTCGTCGAAGAGCTCGACGAAGTGCCCGATGGCGCCACCGTCATCTTCAGCGCCCACGGCGTGCCACAGGCCGTGCGCCGCGAGGCCGAGCGCCGCGGCTTGAAAGTGTTCGACGCCACCTGCCCGCTGGTGACCAAGGTCCACCTCGAAGTCGCCCGCCATTGCCGCGCCGGCCGCGACGTGGTGTTGATCGGCCATGCCGGCCATCCCGAGGTCGAGGGCACGATGGGGCAGTGGAGCCGCGAAGCGGGCCCGGGCCATATCTACCTGGTCGAAGACATCGACGATGTCGCCACGCTCGACGTCGCCCAGCCCGAGAACCTGGCCTATACCACCCAGACCACGCTGTCGGTGGACGACACCCGCGGGATCATCGACGCCCTGCGTGCGCGCTACCCGGCCATGCAGGGGCCGAAGAACGACGACATCTGCTACGCCACGCAGAACCGCCAGGACGCCGTGCGCGACCTGGCCCGCGAGTGCGATCTGGTGCTGGTGGTCGGCTCGCCGAACAGCTCCAATTCCAACCGGCTCAGCGAACTGGCGCGCCGCGACGGCGTAGAGTCCTACCTGATCGACGATGCCGCCGAGATCGACCCGGCATGGGTCGCCGGCAAGCGCCGCATCGGCCTGACCGCAGGCGCTTCGGCACCGCAGGTGCTGGTGGACGGCGTGATCGCGCGGCTGCGCGAGCTCGGTGCCGATAACGTGGCCGAACTGGCCGGCGAGCCGGAATCGATGGTGTTCGCGCTGCCCAAGGAATTGCGCCTGCGCCTGGTCAGCTGAGCGCTGGCCCGCGGCTTCAGGGGGCGCGGCGCGGCCGACCGAAGCGGTTGGGAGAGTGCGGGCGCAGCGGGCGCGTGAGCTCGCGGAACTCGGCGATGCTGAGGGTATCGTGGCGGCGTTCGGGGTGGCGCTCGCGCAATACCGCGGCGCGCTGTGCGGCCTTGTCCACGCAGCAGCTGCCAACCTGGCCGATCAGATGAGCATTGCCGTCGATGCGCAGGTCGTGGTGCGCGGAGCAGAAATTGCGGCACAGCTCGCAGGTGTATTTCATTCGCCGCGCGTATGTCAGTTCTGACCGAAATATTAATCAGCAGTGACTGACATGTCCATCGGCCCGGTGGAGATCGAGGCGTTGCATGAACCGTTCCGCTTCGACACGCGCCCGCAACCTCTCATTCGCGTCGCGTATACGTGCCTGCCGCCAGCCTGTCCGCATGGCCAGCCGACATACTCTCGATCATCTTCTCGACGTACTCGCCGCGCGCGTCCCCTGCGACAACGGCCCGGCGCGCCGCGCTTTCGACCAGCAACGCCTGGAGCAGGAGCTCGAGGAAGTCGTGCAACTGGCCGAGCGGATGGACGCGGCGCACTTTCGCGACCGGATCGACTGCATCCTGGCGAGCAAGAAGCACTGATTCGGCCGAGGCGCATCCTGCTTCTCCCTTCGGCTCGCCGGTCCTGGCGACTATGGGCATCGGCGTGCGTGCAGACGTGGATTCGATATCGCCGGTGTGCCTGGGTCATTCCACCTCATCATCGTCATCGGCGTCGTGATCGGCAGCATCCGTGCCGCCGGCCGCATCGGGATCGGCCGGTTCCAACAAGGTGAAATCATCTCGCTCCGGGTCGCGGATCGCGCGCGATACGGGATAGCTCTCCAGGACGACGCGATTGGCTCGCCGCTGCACGGACGCCGGGCTGGTGAGCGCCCCGGCCAGCCATTCCAACGCGGCTGCCGTGTCCAGGAAGACGGGCCCGTCGGCGGTCAGCGGGGCGGGGATGGCCGGGTTCGGGCCAGTGAGGAGGCTGAAGCTGTCGAGGGCTACGCCTTCCTGTTCCCAACGTTCCCAGATGCCCGCGGCCAACAACGCCAATCCATCCCGGCGTTGCACGAAGCGTGGCCACGGCGGCGTCCGTTGGCGATCCCATTTGTAATAGCCGGTCATGGGCACCACGCAGGGCCGCTCCTTCCACGCCTTGGCGAAAATGCGGCTGGCCGGCGCCTTGATCAGCCGCGCGGTCACGGTGGTGTAGGGCGTCGTCGGCGCCTTGGACCAGCGCGGGACCAGGCCCCATGTCATGTCGGTCACGACGAATGCGCCCTCCCTGCGCGCTACCACCGTTGCGGTCTTTCCCTTGCCGATGTTGTAGCGATCGGGAGCGGCGGCTATCGCCAGGGCCAGATCCCCGGGCAAGCCGGGCGGCAAGGCGTCCGCGTCGGCAATGGCTTGAGCGAATCTGCGCATTGCCGGAGGCTAGCCGGACGCTCGTGAGCGGGCGGTGTCCCGCGTATTGGCCTTGAGGCCAATGTCCTGATCGAAACACGGAAAGGGCGGGGACGCTTTGCTCGCGGGACCAGTAAGTTTGCTGAGGGAGGGCCAGTAATTGCACGGGCGCGCCGGGGTGCGGCAGTTGATCCAATAACCCATGCATCAGCCGTCCGTCGAGACGCGGCGGGGTGCAGGCGTCCTGCCCCTTTCCTTGGAGATAGCCATGCGCGTCCTTCCTTCCTCCTCCTCCGTGATCGTCCTGGTCGCTGTACTCGCGACCGGCGGCTGCCAAAGCACCCCGCCGGCCGAAGCGGCTGCCCCTGCCCGGGCCGCGTCCGGCCCGTTCACCGCGGCGTCCCAGCGCATCAACCTGCAGGGCGAAATCACCGCCCTGGACAAGGCCACGCGTGCAATCACGGTCACGGGCAGCGATGGCGGCAGCCTGGAGTTCGTGGCCGGCCCCGACGTGCGCAACTTCAGCCAACTCAGGGTGGGCGACAGGGTCAGCCTGGACTATGAAGCGGCCGTCGCCCTGGAGCTCCAGCCCGCGGGCAGTGCCCAGGTCGGCGTGTCGACGGCGCAGGGGGGAACCGTTGCCCCCGTCGGCACCAGGCCTGGCGGCACCAAGGCGAGCACCGTCAGCCTCGTCACCGAGGTCGTCGCGGTAGACCCGGTGGCCAACACCATCGCGCTCAGGGGGCCGCGCGGCAACACGCAGATCATCGCGGTAGAACGCGAGGATCTGCGCGCGAAGCTGCCCAACGTGAAGCGGGGCGACCTGCTGCGGATTTCCTATACCGAGGCGGTGGCGGTGAGCGTCCATCCTGCCGGGCCGTGAAGTGCCGGGTGGGGCGGGGTGACTGGCGTGACCTGGATGAGGCCCGGCTGGGTGCGGTCTGGGGACTGGTCAGCGGAGTGCCCGGGGCGGTCGCTGCACTCGATCAATTGACCGCGGGCCCTGCCAAACCCTAGAATTCGCGGCTCAGCCGGAATAGCTCAGTTGGTAGAGCGGCGCATTCGTAATGCGTAGGTCGTAGGTTCGATTCCTATTTCCGGCACCAGCACTCCGAACCTGCGACGTGCTCAAGTCCAACGGTTCGCCACGAAACGCCCGGCCCGCTTAGGTTCCGGGCGTTTTCGTATCCATCCTGTCCCCCGGATTGCCCGGGCTCCCCCAGCACCACTCCCCAAATTTTCCCCATACCGGGCTCCCCATGGCGAGCATCCAGAAAAGCGGGAACAAGTGGCGGGTGCAGGTCTTCGTCGCCGGCGTTCGCGATTCAACCACGCGGCCGACGCGCCAGGAGGCCGCGCAGTGGGCGCTGGAGCGCGAGGCTGAACTCCGGGGCACTAAGCTGCCTGATCGCACGCTCAAGGACGCCCTGCGCCGCTTTGCGGACGAGGTCTCCCCGCAGCGGGAGGGCGCGCGCTGGGAATTGCTACGCCTCAAGGCGTTCGAAGCGGACGCCCTGGTCAAGCGGCGCATTGCCGCCCTCGGCGCCGACGACTTCGCCGACTGGCGCGACAAGCGGCTTACCCAGGTCAAGCCGGCCACCGTGGCTCGCGAGATGAACCTGCTGCGATCCGTCTTCGAGGTCGCGCGCCGCGACTGGAAGTGGATTCGCGAGAACCATGAGGAATCTACCGTGCTAAAAATGGACGTGGGCGACATAGTCCGCTTTATGACTGCCTAGTCAGTGTGGGATAGGGGCGGTATCGTTGTGTGCATGACAAAACCATTTCTCTTGATGGCCCTAGCGTTTGGCACTGCCTCGGTAACCGCTTGCAAAGCGGAGGAGGTGGCGGCTACCCAACCTCGACCCTTGGATTGCATGGCTGCCTTGCGGACAGACCTGGGAAAGGGATTTCCTGACAATCAGGTGATCAACATCGTGGCATTCGGCCACAGCGTCCCTGCCGGCTACGGGGACACCCCCGTGGTGCATAAGGTCGACGCGTATCCACGGATTATTGAGGATGGACTGGCTGCGGCATATCCAACTGCCGTATTCAACGTGATCACTTCGGCCGTAGGCGGCAGCAATTCAACTGCTGGGCTGCTGAGGCTTCAGCGGGGTGTGCTCGATCTGCATCCTCGGGCGGTCATGGTGGATTTTGGGGTTAATGACCTTGTCATCCCTCTTGAAACCGCAAAGTCCAACCTCACCAACATCATCGGCGAAGTGCGGGCGGCAGGTGCATGTCCGGTGCTCGTGACGCCCACATGGTACGTCGGGGCTGACGAACCTGAGAAATCCAAAGGGCTGGCCGATCAGGTAGCCATGATCAGGCGCCTAGGCTCCGACCTTGACGTCCCGGTGGCCGATGCGTTCAAGGCGTTCTCCGCCTATGCGGGCGACAAAAAGGATCTCATGGAGACCTCCAACCATCCGAATCGGAAGGGGCATGAGGTCATTGCTGGGGAGGTCTTGCCATTATTCATCGCAACCGGACAACCTGGCCGCGCTGTACGCGATATTCGACGATAAGCAGCCCCCGTTCTGCGAACACTGCCTGGCGGCCCGATTACTACCGCATGGCGCGGTCGATCGCTGCCAGCACGGCCGGATCTGGACGCCGCGGTGCCTGATTGATCCGCTTGTTCGCGCGGCGCTGGCCCGGCAGGTCGGCGTTGGCCGCCACCCAGCATTCGATGTGGCGCTTCGCCTGGGTGATGCTCCCGGTGTGATTGACCACGATCGTCTTGCCGCCCCACATCAGGCACAGGTATGCCGGCTGGCCGCGCTCGGGCGCGTTGATGATGGACACCACCCGATAGTTGAACATCAGGAGCGGGGCGTCTTTGGTGCCGGCCCAATGGCAGGCGGCGGGGAGGGCAGGGCGAGGCATGCCGGCAGAATGAGCCGCCCCCTGTTCAAAGCCTGAGACGGCAAGAGTGCGCAGGAATTCCCCAGGAATCCTGGGAGCCCTTGTGCAGCAAAGCTCTGCGTCTCCTATTTCCGGCACCAGCTAACAACAAAGGCTCGCGCAAGCGGGCCTTTGTTGTTTGGAACCCTTAAGCGGCGGTCATTCCCTGGACGAGGACAGGAATGACGGGATCGGCAAGGCGCTTGGTTGCTTCTGAAGGGGTTCGCCATTGGGTAGAGCCGTCTCGAATCCCAGGACGGCATGAAACACGTGCAGACGGGCAGACCCTAATATTTTTGCCGAAAACGTGCACAGCTTCCGGTTCTTTCCCGTCTTGGTCTCTGGCACAGGCACCTAAGAACGGAGAGACTAAAGATCAGCTCCACGAGCCCAGGGGTGGGCGCGAACGGAGTATCGGGGTAGTTGGTACGGCGCTGTGGGACGGCGAGTTTCGGTGCGACGAGCTATGAGACCTGGTGGTGGCAGTGAATGGATTTGTGCAGTACGGCGGGCCGCTGACGTCGATTACTGCGGCGAAATTTAATTGCTGCGCGCACATCATGCGGGCGTGTAACGCTAATGGATGTTCGGCTTACTCGTCGCCGCCCTATGCGCGGGCTTTGTCGATCTGGATAACCCGTGAGCCACGCTATGGAGGGCGACGCAATGATCAAGCGGATATCGTGTGTGGGCTTGGCCTGGATGGGGCTGGCTGCGAGTGCGGCTGCTCAGATGACGATTGTTGAGTACATACATACAGATGCGTTGGGCTCGCCGGTTGCAACTACGAACGCGGCTGGCGTGGTGATCGAGCGACAGGTGTATGAGCCTTATGGGGCGCCAATCGCACATGGTGCTACAGATGGTCCGGGGTTTACCGGGCATGTTGGGGATGCAGTGACCGGCCTGACCTATATGGAGCAGCGGTACTATGATCAGGAATTGGCCACGTTCCTGAGTAGTGATCCAGTGAGAGCGGATGGATCGACTGCGGGTGTATTTAACCGCTACTGGTACGCCAACGCCAATCCATATAAAAACGTCGACCCGGATGGCAGATCTTGCACTGGCAGTCACGTTAAGTCAGTTTGCGATTCCGGTGGTGTCGCTCAGCTTAAGACGTCAGTGGCCGGCGACGGTGCTGCAAGGCAAGCCAATAAAGCCCTGCGCGATAGTGGTGCGAAAAAGACATACGATAGTAAAGCCGAAATGTATAAGGCCTGGGCTGAAGCGGTTGAGCCTGTAGCCGAAGCATGGGGATACGAAATCGGGTCTCTGACCTATAAGGCAGGCGGAGGGCAGTATTCTTTTGGTCCAGCACAGAGCAGCGGTGACAAAAGTACGATTGGAAACTTGTTCAGCGGTTCGGGGTATTTTGGCTGGATTCATACCCACCCAACAAAGTCCGATATGGGGGGCGACTATCTATTCTCCCCGCGAAGCAGGCAGTTGTATTGTCCGTCAGGGGGTACTTGTGGGGCGGATCTAAGAACCGCCGTGAACTATAATCTCGATGCAGTAGTGGTACACGGGGGGCAAATCTTTCAATTCACACAGGACTCCCTCAACAAGGCTGCAGCTCCGGTTGGTGGATACGTGAAGTTAGGGGATCTCGTCGAGGAGGTGAAATGAATCGATCCGCGCTGATAGCGTTCTCTGCTCTGATTTTGGTGGCATGCCAACAGCAGCCTTCATCAAAGTCTGGCAGGGGTATGGTTGGTCACAATGATTCGGGCGCACCGAGGGATGTTTCGGCGTTGGCTCTTGTGGCCAATCCTTCAAAATTTGACGGTCTAACGTTTAGTGTGAAGTTGTACTACCCAGCGCGGGGTTCGAAGATCATGTTCGCGGGGCGCGACAGGTATGAAATGCTTGACTATCCCTCCGCGGTTCTCGTGAGCTACGACCTGACCCGTATTCCGGAAGGGAATTACGTTGTATCTGGAAAGTTTCAGGCTTCGCGCGAGGATCGATCCGGCCCTGTCCCAATGTCGTTTGCAGGAATATTGACCGAGGTTTCCGTTGTCCGGCCTGCGCCGACCATGAGCGAGGCTGAAAAAGACTGTCCGGGTCTTGCTTGCCGGATCGAATTTGTCGATGGACTGACTCCTCAAGTGATTTACAGTCCGGTCGAAAAGAAGTAGGCATCCGCTAGGTTGGAGGTCGGCAGGCTGGCTCGAACGGCAGGTGGCTGTTTGAACAAAGGTGTACAAATTCGCTCGTGATGTGATTCGGTATGCGGGTGCGGCGCTTCCAATCTAAAGATGAGTGATTTGCCCTCCCGGCGGCTGCGACTCGGTCCGGCGCTTTCGATTCTGCTACGGCGCCGGTCAAGTTTCGGCGAGGGCGCCGTCCGCCTATTGAGATATTAGTAAAAAGTCCCACTAGCGCGGGCACAGGCTGCCGAGGCACGCCGCCGCAGTGACAGGGCTGTTGTGGGATCGGGAACTGCAGGTCCGACACTTTGAAGTCGGATCGATCATTGCGCCGACGAAGCCACGGCCCGCTGCTCTGAACCACTGAGTATTCCAACGCCAAGGCCGGCTATGCCTCGCCTGGTGAGCGCCGCACCGCGCTGCGACAACGTGTCGCACACTCACCCGCGGCCAATTGCGCCTGATCATTGCTTGACGCCTTTCGTGAACACGTCGTTGGGCTTAAAATTGCGCGGCTAACTTGCGTCCCTGTTCAGCTCCGCGCCGCCCGCCCGGCATCGCGGCCTGAGCGCGCCTTTCGGGGTGGGGCGTCGGTGGCACCCCCTCGCAATTGGATCCACCGATGATTCCGTTGAAAACCCTCGGGCGCGCGTTGCGGCCCGGAATGGCGCTGCTGTCCACGGCGCTGCTGGCCGGTTGCCAGTCGGCGCTGCTCGCCCCCAAGGGCCAGGTCGCCCAGGACCAGAAGACCCTGCTGATCACCTCCGTGGTGCTGATGCTGCTGGTCGTGATCCCGGTGATCGTGATGACGATCGCCTTTGCCTGGAAGTACCGCGCCTCCAACAGCAAGGCCCGCTACGAACCCGAGTGGTCGCATTCGACCGCCATCGAGGTCGTGGTGTGGTCGATCCCGTGCCTGATCATCCTGGTGCTGGCCGTGCTGACCTGGCGTTCGTCGCATGCGCTGGATCCGTACCGGCCGCTGCAGTCCGACGTCAAGCCGGTGACCATCGAGGCGGTGTCGATGGACTGGAAGTGGCTGTTCATCTATCCCGAAGAGGGCGTGGCGACGGTCAACGAGATCGCCGTGCCGGTGGATACCCCGCTGAACTTCCGCATCACCTCCGACACGGTGATGAATTCCTTCTTCATTCCGCACCTGGGCACGCAGATCTATGCGATGGCCGGCATGCAGACCCAGGTGCACCTGATCGCCAACGAGCCGGGCGAGTTCTTCGGCATCTCGGCCAACTACAGCGGGCACGGCTTCTCGAAGATGGGCTTTGCCGTGCACGCCACCGACGCCGCCGGCTACCAGGCCTGGCTGCAGAAGGTGAAGGCCTCGCCGAATGCGATGGACAACGCTGCGCTGCAGGCGTTGGCGGCCAACCGCAACGACAAGGCGCAGTACCCGGTCACCTACTTCGCGTCGGTGCAGGACGGCTTGTTCCGGTCGCTGCTCGACAAACACATGGGTGGGCACCACCACCAAGGCCACGACGATGGCCAACATGATTCTTCGGCAACGGGCTCCGAGCCGGTCGCCATGTGCACCTCCGGAGACAACTGATGCTAGGCAAACTCACGCTCGAGGCGGTCCCGTACCACGAGCCGATCATCATGGGCGCCCTCGGCGGCGCCGCGCTGGTCGGCCTGGTCATCGTGGCCGCGCTCACCAAGTTCAAGCTCTGGGGCTACCTCTGGCGCGAATGGTTCACCTCGGTCGACCACAAGAAGATCGGCGTGATGTACATCGTGGTCGCACTGATCATGCTGCTGCGCGGCTTCGCCGACGCGGCGATGATGCGCACCCAGCAGGCGCTGGCCGCCGGTGGCGGCGAGGGTGTGCTGCCGCCGCACCACTACGACCAGATCTTCACCGCGCACGGTGTGATCATGATCTTCTTCATGGCCATGCCCTTCATGACCGGCCTGGTCAACCTGGTCGTGCCGCTGCAGATCGGCGCGCGCGACGTGGCCTTCCCGTTCCTGAACTCGCTGAGCTTCTGGCTGTTCGTGGCCGGTGCGGCGCTGGTCAACATTTCGCTTGGCGTGGGTGAGTTCGCGCAGACCGGCTGGCTGGCGTATCCGCCGCTGTCGGGGCTGGAATTCAGTCCAGGTGTCGGTGTCGACTACTACATCTGGGCACTGCAGATATCCGGCCTGGGTACGCTGCTGACCGGCATCAACTTCTTCGTGACGATCATGCGCATGCGCGCGCCGGGCATGACCCTGATGCGCATGCCGATCTTCACCTGGACCGCGCTGATCACCAACATCCTGATCATCGCCGCGTTCCCGATCCTGACCGTCGCCCTGGCACTGCTGGGCGCGGACCGTTACCTGGGCACGCACTTCTTCACCAATGACGGTGGCGGCAACGCCATGATGTACGTCAACCTGATCTGGATCTGGGGCCATCCGGAGGTCTACATCCTGATCCTGCCGGCGTTCGGCATTTACTCCGAGCTGGTGGCCACGTACTGCCGCAAGAAGCTGTTCGGCTATACCTCGATGGTCTACGCCACCGCGTGCATCGGCGTGCTGTCCTTCATCGTGTGGCTGCACCACTTCTTCACCATGGGTTCGGGTGCCAACGTCAATGCCTTCTTCGGCATCACGACGATGATCATCTCCATCCCCACCGGGGTGAAGATCTTCAACTGGTTGTTCACCATGTTCCGCGGCCGCGTGCACTTCACCTCGCCGGTGCTGTGGATGCTGGGCTTCATCATCACCTTCGTGATCGGCGGCATGACCGGCGTGATGCTGGCCATCCCGGCGGTGGACTTCGTGCTGCACAACAGCCTGTTCCTGATCGCCCACTTCCACAACGTCATCATCGGCGGCGTCGTGTTCGGCTACCTGGCCGGACTGACCTACTGGTTCCCCAAGGCGTTCGGCTTCAAGCTCAACGAGAAGCTGGGCAAGGCCTCGTTCTGGTGCTGGATCATCGGCTTCTTCGTCGCCTTCATGCCGCTGTACGTGCTCGGCTTCATGGGCATGACCCGTCGCCTGAACACCTACAACCACCCCGAGTGGGGCCCGTGGCTGATCGTGGCGGCCGTCGGTGCGGCGATCATCGCCTGCGGCATCGCGCTGAACCTGCTGCAGCTGGTCTACAGCGTGTGGAAGCGCAAGGACAACATGGACCTGTCCGGCGACCCGTGGGATGGCCGCACGCTGGAATGGGCCACCTCCTCGCCGCCGCCGTTCTACAACTTCGCCCACCTGCCGCACATCGACAGCATCGACCAGTTCTGGGAAGACAAGCAGAAGGGCAACGGCTGGGTGCGTCCGTCCAGCTATGAAGACATCCACATGCCGCGCAACACGGCGGCGGGTTTCTGGATCGGCGCCTTCGGCATCGTCCTGGGCTTCGCCCTGACCTGGCACATCTGGTGGCTGGCGCTGGTGGGCCTGGTCGGCATGATCGGCAGCTTCATTGCGCGCACCTTCGACAACGACATCGACTACTACGTGCCGGCAGCGGAGGTGGAGCGCATCGAGAACGAGCGCTTCGCCCTGCTTGACCAGGCACAGGCAAACAAGGCGGTCTGAGCATGTCCACGGCTACTACCCTCGACACCCACGCCGCCCACCCGGGCGGCCACGGCCACGGTCACGACGACCACGACCACGGGCACCACGACGCCGGCGGCAACACCGTCTTCGGCTTCTGGGTGTACCTGATGAGCGACTGCCTCATCTTCGCCGGCCTGTTCGCCACCTTCGCGGTGCTGTCCAACGCCACTGCCGGCGGCCCCACCGCCAAGGAACTGTTCGACCTGCGCTTCGTGCTGGTGGAAACCTTCCTGCTGTTGTTCAGCAGCCTGACGTTCGGCTTCGCGATGATCTCGGCGGGCAAGCGCAACCTGGCCGGCCTGTATGGCTGGCTGGCGGTGACCGCGTTGTTCGGCCTGGGCTTCCTCGGCATGGAGCTCTACGAGTTCCACCACCTGATCCACGAAGGCGCCGGCCCCGGCCGCAGCGCGTTCCTGTCGGCGTTCTTCACGCTGGTCGGCACGCACGGCCTGCACGTGGCCTCGGGCCTGTTGTGGATGGCGGTGCTGGTGATCCAGATCGCCAAGAACGGCCTGACCGCCCGCAACACCACGCGCCTGGCGTGCCTGAGCCTGTTCTGGCACTTCCTGGACATCATCTGGATCGGTGTCTTCACCATCGTCTATCTGCTGGGAGCGCTGTAATGGCCGGCCATGACAACCATTCCGAAGCCCACGCCGGCCACGGCGGGGTGAAGTCCTATCTGATCGGCTTTGCGATGGCGGTAGTGTTGACCGTCATCCCGTTCGCCATCGTGATGAACCACACCTTCTCGCGCGGCGCGACGGTGGCGATTATCTCGATCATGGCGGCGGTGCAGATGCTGGTGCACATCGTCTACTTCCTGCACATGGACCGTTCGCCCGAGCAGCGTTCCAACATCCAGGTGGGCCTGTTCTCGGTGCTGATCATTGGCATCGTGGTGATTGGGTCGCTGTGGGTGATGCACAACATGAACATCAATATGATGCCTTGAGGGTGTTGGGGTTGTTTGATGTTGCGGAGGCCGCCTTTGGGCGGCCTTTCGCTTTTTGAAGGGGCTCGCGCGGCGTCCGGGGCCAGGTCCTTGCCCGGGGGCGCCAAGTACCGCATCCATGCGGGGCTCGTTGGGCGTGCCATGACCAATGGCATACGGGCCCCCGGCCCCCGCCGCGTAGCATCGAATGCTTGCCTTGCCGTCCGCATCCCCACAGGAACCCCATGAAGATTCGTGCCGCGCTGTCGTTGCCCCTGCTGGCCGCGATGTACCTCCCCGCCGCCCAGGCCCAGACCGCACCGCCGCGCGATGTCCCCTACGAGGGCGTGCTGCGCATCGACGTCGACGCCACCGACATCGAACGCCGGATCTTCCGCGTGCGCACCACCGTGCCGGCCACCCCCGGCCGCATGACGCTGCTCTACCCGCAATGGCTTCCCGGCCACCATTCCCCCAGCGGCAACATCGACAAGCTCGCCGGCCTCGTCGTCAAGACCGCCGACGGCAAGGTGCTGCCCTGGACCCGCGACAAATACGACGTCTACGCCTTCCAGGTCGAGGTGCCCGAGGGTGTCAGCGAGATCAGCGCCGAGTTCCAGTTCCTCTCTTCGCAAGGCGCCGGCCAGGGCCGCGTGGTCATGACCCCGGAGATGCTCAACCTGCAGTGGAACAGCAATTCGCTGTACCCGGCCGGCTACTACGCGCGCAACATCAAGGCGCAGGCCAGCGTGACCCTGCCCAAGGGCTGGGAATACGCCACCGCACTCGAGACCGAAAGCCGCGTCGACGACAAGGTGACCTTCAAGCCGATCGATTACGACGACCTGGTCGACTCGCCGCTGTTCGCCGGCAAGTACCGCCAGCGCATCGTCCTGGCCGAAGGCAAGCAGCCGGTCGCGCTGAACGTGTTCGCAGACGACGCCAAGTCGCTCAAGCCGACCCCGGCGCAGATCAAGATCCACCAGCAGCTGGTCCAGCAGATGGACAAGCTCTATGGCGCGCGCCATTTCGACCACTACGAATTCCTGCTCGCCCTCACCGACAAGCTCGGTGGCATCGGCCTGGAACACCACCGCTCCAGCGAGAACAGTGGGCCGGTCGGCTACTTCACCGAGTGGGACAAGAGCTGGTGGATGCGCGACCTGTTGTCGCACGAGTTCAACCACTCCTGGAACGGCAAGTACCGCCGCGGCGCCGACCTGGCCACGCCGAACTTCAACGTGCCCATGGGCGACAGCCTGCTGTGGCTGTACGAAGGCCAGACCCAGTTCTTCGGCCAGGTGATCGCCGCACGCTCGGGCCTGTGGAATGCCGAGCAGGCGCGCGACATGCTCGCCAATGTCGCGGCCACTTACGATCGCGGCCGCCCGGGCCTGGCCTGGCGCAACATCCAGGACACCACCAACGACCCGACCATCGCCGAGCGCCGGCCGCTGGCGTTCCGCAATTACCAGATGAGCGAGGACTACTACTCCGGCGGCCAGATGGTGTGGCTGGAAGTGGACGGCAAGCTGCGCGAGCTGACCGGCAACAAGCGCTCGATCGACGATTTCGCGCATGCCTTCTTCGGCATGAACAACGGCGATTGGAAGGTCAATCCGTACACCTTCGAGGACATCGCCGGGACGCTCGACGGCATCGCGCCGTATGACTGGGCGAGCTTCCTCAAGACCCGCATCGAAGGCCACGGCCCGCTGGCCGGCGGGATCGAGGCGGCGGGTTGGAAGCTGGTCTACAACGACAAGCCGAACGAGGCGTTCAAGGCGCTGGAAACCCGCAGCAAGGGCGCCAACCTGACCTATTCGCTGGGCCTGGCCACCAACGGCACCGGCCTGCTGACCGACGTGCTGTGGGACGGCCCGGCGTTCAACGCCGGCCTGGCCCCGGGCATGACCATCGTGGCGGTCAACGGCCGCGAATACGGCAACGACACGCTCAAGGACGCGGTGACCGAGGCGAAGACCGGCAAGGCGCCGATCGAACTGCTGGTCAAGCAGTCCGACCGCTACGAAACCGTGCGCATCGACTACCACGGCGGCCTGCTGTACCCGAACCTGGAGCGGGTCGCCGGCAAGCCGGACCGCCTGGCCGAGCTGTACAAGGCGCGCTGATGCCGGCCCGGGCCCGCCGACGTTTCGACGCCTGGCTGGCCGTGCTGCTGGTGCTGCTGGCCGCCGGCGCGATTGCCGGTGCCAGCATGGAGATGCAGGGCGCGCGCTGGCTGCACTACCTGTGCAAGCCGGCCGCGACGCTGCTGATCATTGCCCGCGCCCGGCATGGCGCGGGTGCCTACGGGCGTTGGGTGCGCGTGGGCCTGTGGTTGTCCCTGGCCGGCGACATCTGCCTGATGTTGCCGGTCGATGCGTTCGTTGCCGGGCTGGCGGCGTTCCTGCTTGCGCACCTGGCCTATATCGTCGCCTTCCGCCATGGCCTGCGCGGAGCTGCGCTGGCGATCAGCGTGCCGGTGATGGCCGTGTTCGCCGCCGGCAACCTGTTCGGGCTGTGGCCGCATCTGCCTGCGCCGCTGCAGGTGCCGGTCGTCGCTTACACGCTCGTGCTCGCGACGATGGCGGCCTTGGCGCTGGCCCGCGGCCTGGCGCCGCCGCGTGGCGAACGCCGGCGGGCAGGTTGGGCGGCGTTCGGCGCGGTGCTGTTCGTGGCCAGTGATTCGCTGCTGGCGTGGGATCGCTTCGCCGGGCCGCTGCCGTGGGCGATCGCCGGAGTGCTCGCCAGCTACTACGCGGCGCAGTGGTGCATCGCCGTCTCGGTGAACGCCGATCGCGGCAGCAGTCGGCGCTGAATGCCGCCGGGCCGGCGTTCGCTGCCGCCCGCGCCGAATTGCCAAGCGCGTGCCATTCGCGGCGCATGAGACCTGCCGCCGCTATCCTGTGGTCCTTCCAACGGGATGAGTGAGCAATGGCCAAGGCGAAGATCGCCTACGTCTGCGGCGAATGCGGCGCCGAGTACAGCAAGTGGCAAGGCCAGTGCGGCGAGTGCGGGGCCTGGAACTCGCTGAGCGAGATCGTGCTGGAGAGCGCCACGGTCGCCAAGACGCCGGCCGCGGCGCGGCGCAGCGGGTGGGCGGGCACGGTAGAGCCGCCGAAGATCACCGCACTCAAGGACGTCCGGCACAGCGAGCACGCGCGCGTGTCCACCGGCATCGGCGAGTTCGATCGCGTGCTCGGCGGTGGCCTGGTCGAAGGGGCGGTGGTGCTGGTCGGTGGCGATCCGGGCATCGGCAAGTCCACGCTGCTGCTGCAGGCATTGGCGAAGATGGCCGGCCAGTTGCCGGTGCTGTACGTCACCGGCGAGGAATCATTGGCGCAGGTCGCCGGACGCGCGGTGCGCCTGGACCTGCCGCTGGAAGGCCTCAACGCGCTGGCCGAAACCGGCATCGAGCAGATCCTGCAGCACGCCAGCGTCGCGCGCCCGCGGCTGATCGTCGCCGATTCGGTGCAGACGCTGTGGAGCGAAACGCTCACCGCTGCGCCCGGCTCGGTCAGCCAGGTGCGCGAGAGCGCCGCGCGGCTGGTGCGCTATGCCAAGGAGACCGGCACTGCGGTGTTCCTGGTCGGGCACGTGACCAAGGAGGGCGGCATCGCCGGCCCGCGCGTGCTCGAGCATATGGTCGATGCGGTGCTGTACTTCGAAGGCGACAGCGGCAGCCGCTTCCGCGTGCTGCGTGCGTTCAAGAACCGCTTCGGCGCGGTCAACGAGCTCGGCGTGTTCGCGATGGGCGAGAAGGGCTTGAAGGAAGTTGCCAATCCGTCGGCGATCTTCCTGTCCGGTGGCAGCAGCCACCAGCCCGGCAGTTGCGTGATGGTCACGCGCGAGGGCACGCGGCCGTTGCTGGTCGAAGTGCAGGCGCTGGTGGACAGCTCGCCTTTGTCCAATCCGCGGCGGGTGGCGGTGGGCCTGGAGCAGAACCGCCTGGCGATGCTGCTGGCGGTACTGCACCGCCATGGCGGGGTGCTGGTCGGCGACCAGGACGTGTTCGTCAACGTGGTGGGCGGCATCCGCGTGCAGGAAACCGCGGCCGATCTGCCGGTGCTGCTGGCGGTGCTGTCTTCGCTGCGCGACCAGCCGCTGGGCGAGAAGACGATCGCGTTCGGCGAGGTCGGCCTGTCCGGCGAGATCCGGCCGGTGCCCAACGGCGAGGAGCGCTTGCGCGAGGCGGCCACGCATGGCTTCAAGCGCGCCATCGTGTCCAAGGCGAATGCGCCCAAGAGCGGGTCGGTCAAGGGCATGGAAGTGATTGCGGTGGAACGGCTGGCCGAGGCGATCGAGGCGGCCTGAGCAGGGCGGCCTGCTGCGCAGCTATGCGGGATCGTGCTGGTCTGCATATGTCTGGAAGGCGAGCAGGGCGACAACGCCTGCAGTCCGGATCCCAAGCGGCTGGCCCGAGCGCCGCCGGACTGACACGGAACGGGCGGCCCAGGGCCGCCCGTTTTCTTTTTGCGCTTGCCTGCAGCTCACGGCTGCGGCGGGCGATACTCGCGCAACTTGGTGGTGGCGGTGCCCACTTCGCGCACGGCCTGCTTGAGCTGGTCCTCGCCCAAGCCCAGTTCGCGTGCCCACCAGCGCAGTTCCCATTCCTCGGTGATGTTGACGTTGGCCATGTCCTTCGGACGGCGGTCTTGGTCTTGGCTGTTCATGGCAATCTCCAGGGGAGCCTCAGCGAGTGGACACTGCGGCCTGCGCACGTTCGAAGTCGTGCGCCAGGCGCTTGCGCACGCCGGTGAGATAGGTGCGGGTCTGCTCGCTCTGCGCGGCGGGCAGCCACTCGGCATCCATCAGCTTCAGTGCGTCGCCGTAGTCGGCCGCGGCCGCCTTGAGAAAGGCGTTGCGATAGGCATTGAGGTCATCTTCCATGCCGACCGAGGCGGTGGTCGCCTCGCCGCGCGCCCGCAACGCACGCGATTGCTCGCTGTCCTGCGGCGCATGTTGTTGCACGTCGGCCAGTGCGCGTTCGTGGTCCTGCAGCATCTGGCGGGCGAATGCATCCGAGCCGCCGCCCAGCTGGCGAGCGATCGCCTGGCGAGCCAGGTCGATCTCGTTCTGTTCGAACGCGGCCAACATCCCGAGCACCTGCGCGTCGCCCTGCACCGGCGTGCCGAGACCGGCGCCGGAAATCGACGCCGGTCGCGCCGTCGGCGACACCTGCGGCGCGGTACGCGATGCCTCCGAACCGGGCCCGCCGCAGCCGGCCAGCAAGGTGGCGAGCAGGGCGGTCGCGGCGGCGATGTTCCTGCAGCTCACGCCCATTGCGCCTGCGCCGGCGCCAGCAGGTCGAAGGCCGCCGCGTCCACGGCATTGGCCGCTTCACGGCAGCGCGCCTGCAGGCGGCGCGTGCGCTCGGCGATGTCGGCATGCTCGCTCGGCGGCGCGCTGGCATAGAGGCTGGCGATATGGAAGCCGAGGATCTCCTCGGCGCGCTCGCCCTGGTCGCTGATCAGATGCGGAACCAGGCGCTCGATGCGGGCCAGTTCCTGTTGCACTTGGTACGGGGTTTTCATGCGTTCTCCTGTGACGAGGTTGCGCCGAGCCGGCGCCAGCAGTCGGTAGCCAGGCGTTCCAGGTCCGGCTGCGAGCCGGGCGGCAGGAAATGCGTTTGCAGGCGGTCGCGGAACATGTCCAGGCGTTGCGCCTGGCTGGAACGTGGCGCTTGCAGATAGATGTCGCAGGCCAGCTTGACCACCGGCGAGAGCACGCTGAACTTGCCCACGCCCAGTTGTTCGTGCGCGTGGCGCTCTTGCCAGTGCGCAATCTCGGCCTGCACATCGATGACGGAAGGATCCCTGTTCATTGGATTCAGTCGCACCGTAGGTGTTGGAGGAGAGACCTCAGCCTAGCGGCAGCAATGTCAACGAATGATCATTGGCAGCGGTGTACGGCGCAGCGTGCGCGGGGGTCGCTGAATAACTCAGTTTCAGGCATCCGTCGCAGTGGCGTGATGCGCGCGGATGCACACGGCGCTCACCGATGGCGTCCGACGCTGTAGGCCCCGAAACGATGGAGTGCGGCCATGCGCCCGCGGCCTTCGACCTCGCACGACGATCCGGCCCGCGCGCCGCGCGACAGCGCGGGCACCGGCATAGCCGCCGCGTGGTGGCATTCCTCGCACGCCGGGTGGCTGGTGCTCGGCCTATTGATCATCGCCGCACTGGCGTGGTGGCTGTGGGCCTGAGGCCGGCACAAGCGCGTGCCAATCGTTGATGCGGCGCGGCTCAGGCCGGGCGGATGCCGAGGATCAGTTCCAGCACGAACTTGCTGCCGAAGAATGCCAGCAGCAGCAGCGCCATCGCCGTCAGCGTCCAATGCACGGCCTTGCTGCCGCGCCAGCCGTAGCGCCAGCGGCCGATGAGCAGCGCGCCGAACACCAGCCATGACAACACGCTCAGCACGGTCTTCTGCAGCAGCCGCTGGGCCAGGAAATCCTCGACGAACAGCAGGCCGGTGAGCAGGGTCAGGCTCAGCAGCACGAAGCCGACCGTGATCGTGCGGAACAAGAGGGTTTCCAGCTCGGTCATCGGCGGCAATGCGCGCAGCCAGCGATGGAAGTCGCGCCGGCGCAGGGCGCGTTCCTGCAGCCACAGCATGATCGCCAGCAGGGCGGCAATCGCCAGCGTGGCGTAGGCCAGCAGCGCCAGCCAGGCGTGGACTTCCAGACGCCAACCCAACGCCGGGCTCGGTTCGTGGCCGTGGCCGTGATAGGCGAGCAGCAGCAGTGCCGCCAGCGGGAACACCACCACGCCGAGCGTGGACATGCGCCCGCGCGCGCCGACCAGGGTGGTCAGCGCCGCCATGCCCAGCCCGACCAGCGACAGCGCGGCGAAGAAGTGCAGGTCCGGCCCGCCGGCGGTGCGCAGGGCCACGGCGACGTGATAGCCGCCGTGCAGCAGCACTGCGAGCCCCGCCGGCGCCAGCCAGGCAGGCGCGGCCAGCCGGCTTTCCCGGGCCACGCTGCGCACCAGCAGCGCCATGGCGGCCAGGTAGAGGGCGGCGGCGATGAATACGGTGAGGGTCATCGCCGAAGTTTCGCACACCGCGGGCCTGCGCCGCAGGGGCTGCGGACGCGGGTGCCGGCGGCCAGGGCGGGCGCTGCCGCTATAATCGGCGTCCGTTTCCCGCTGGCACTATGCGCATGTTCGAGTCCCTCACCCAACGTCTGTCCGGCACCCTCGAGCGCTTGCGCGGCCGGGGCCGCCTGACCGAGGAGAACATCCGCGAAGCGACCCGCGAGGTGCGCATCGCGCTGCTGGAGGCCGACGTCGCGCTGCCGGTGGTGCAGGCGCTGATCGAGCGGATCAAGGTGCGCGCGGTCGGCCAGGAGGTGCTGAAGTCGCTGACCCCGGGCCAGGCCCTGATCAAGGTGGTGCGCGACGAGCTGACCGCGGTGATGGGTTCGGCCGCCACCGACCTCAACCTCAACGTGCCGGCACCGGCGGTGTTCCTGATGGCCGGCCTGCAGGGCGCGGGCAAGACCACCACGGTCGGCAAGCTGGCCAAGCACCTGAAGGAGAAGCGCAAGAAGAAGGTGATGGTGGTCAGCGCCGACGTCTACCGCCCGGCGGCGATCGAGCAGCTCAAGACCCTGGCCGAACAGGTCGGCGTGCTGTTCTTCCCGTCCACCGCCGAGCAGAAGCCCGAAGCCATCGTGCGCGCGGCCATCGACGATGCGAAGAAGTCGTTCGTCGATGTGCTGCTGGTCGACACCGCCGGCCGCCTGGCCATCGACGAAGCGATGATGGCCGAGATCAAGGCGCTGCACGCGGCGGTCAATCCGGTCGAGACCCTGTTCGTGGTCGATGCGATGACCGGCCAGGACGCGGCCAATACCGCCAAGGCCTTCGGCGAGGCGCTGCCGCTGACCGGCGTGGTGCTGACCAAGACCGACGGCGATGCCCGCGGTGGCGCGGCGCTGTCGGTGCGTTACATCACCGGGCGGCCGATCAAGTTCGTCGGCACCGGCGAGAAGGTCGACGGCCTGGACGTGTTCCACCCCGACCGCGTCGCCAGCCGCATCCTCGACATGGGCGACGTGCTGTCGCTGGTCGAGCAGGTCGAGCAGAGCGTGGACCAGGAGAAGGCCGCCAAGCTGGCCGCCAAGGTCGCCAAGGGCAAGAAGTTCGACCTCAACGACATGAAGGACCAGCTCGAGCAGATGCAGAACATGGGCGGCATCGGCGGGCTGATGGACAAGCTGCCGGGCATCGGCAAGATCCCCGACCACCTCAAGGACCAGGTCACCGGCAAGGAAGTGCCGCGGATGATCGCCATCATCAATTCGATGACCAAGAAGGAGCGCCGCAACCCGGCGCTGCTCAACGGCTCGCGCCGCGCCCGCATCGCCCGCGGTTCCGGCCTGACCCCGGCCGACGTCAACAAGCTGATGAAGCAGTTCCAGCAGATGGAAAAGATGATGGGCAAGCTGGCCGGCGGCGGCATGAAGGGGATGATGCGCGGCATGCGCGGGATGATGGGCGGCATGGGCGGCATGGGCGGCCGCGGCGGGTTGCCGTTCCGCTGATGGTGGACACGGCGCGCCAGCGCGCTGAGGCCTTCGCCGCCCGCCATGGGTTGGCGATGCCGGTATTGCTCGCGCCGATGGCCGGCGCCTGCCCGGTGGCGTTGTCGGCCGCGGCCGCCAATGCCGGCAGCATGGGCGCGATGGGTGCGGTGCTGTCCGCGCCCGGCGATATCGGCGAGTGGTTGGCGCGGTTTCGCCAGGCGAGTGCCGGGCCGGCCCAGGTCAACCTGTGGATCGCCGATCCGCCGCCGTTGCGCGATGCCGCCGGTGAAGCGGCGATGCGCGACTTCCTTTCGCAGTGGGGGCCGGCGGTAGCCGCAAGCGCGGGCGATGCGACGCCGGCCGATGTCGATCAGCAATTCGACGCGTTGCTGGCGGCCCGGCCCGCGGTCGCCTCCAGCATCATGGGCGTGTTCTCGCCCGCGCAGGTGCAGCGCCTGAAAGCGGCCGGCATCGCCTGGTTCGCCTGCGCGACGACCTTGCAGGAAGCGCGCCAGGCCGAAGCTGCCGGTGCCGACGCGGTGGTGGCCCAGGGCTTCGAGGCCGGCGGCCATCGCGGCGCGTTCGATGCCGCGGCGGCGGAGCGGCAGATGGTCGGGCTGTTCTCGCTGCTGCCACGCCTGGTAGACCATCTGTCCGTGCCGGTGATCGCGGCCGGCGGCATTGCCGATGGCCGCGGGATCGCCGCCGCGCTCAACCTCGGTGCCAGTGCGGTGCAGATCGGCACGGCGTTGCTGCGCTGTCCCGAAGCCGGCCTGCCCAGCGCGTGGGCCGACGCCCTGGCCGCGGCCGAACCCGAGGACACCTGGCCGACGCGCGGCTTCAGTGGCCGGCTCGGACGTGGCCTGGCGACACCGTTCGTGCGCGCCCTGGCCGAGCGCGGTCCGCGCGCGCAACCCTATCCGGTACAGCGCGGCCTCACCGCGCCGATGCGCGCGGCGGCGGCGCGCGAGAACCGCCTCGATGGCCTGCAGGCATGGGCCGGGCAATCGGCATGGATGGCGCCGGCACGGCCGGCCGGCGAGTTGCTGCGGGCGTGGTGGCAGGACGCGCAGGCGCTGCTGCCGTGAGCGTGCTGCTGTTGAACGGCGAGCCGGCGGAGGCCGGAGCACTGGCCGCCGCTGCCTTGGTCAATTACGGCCATTTCACTTCGTTGCGCTGCGTCGATGGCGCGGTGCGCGGCCTGGACCTGCACTTGCAGCGCCTGCAGGAAGGCACGCGCGCGCTGTTCGGCAGCGACCTGGACCTGGCCCGCGTGCGCGTAGAGGCGCGGCGGGCGTTCGAACGGGCCGGCCACGCCGACGCCTGGCTGCGCCTGACCGTGTTCTCGCGTGCCTTCGATTTCCGCGACCCCCTGCGCACGGTGGCGCCGGACCTGCTGGTGTCGGCCAGCGCGGCCAGCGACTGGGCCGGCGCGCCGCTGCGCGTGCAGCCGTTGCGCTTTCGCCGCCATCGTCCCGAGCTCAAGCACGTGGGTACGTTCGCGTTGTTGGACCTGCGTCGCCAGGCCATGGCCCGGGGCTGGGACGATGCCGTGTTCGTCGGCGACGACGGCCTCCTCATCGAGGGCAGTACCTGGAACCTGGGGCTCTGGGACGGGCAGGGCTTCACCTGGCCGGCCGGCCAGGCGCTGCGCGGAACCGAAGAGCGCCTGCTGCAGCAAGGCCTGGCAACACTCGGCGTGGCCCAGCAGGTGCGGCCGGTGGGCCTGGCTGAATTGGCAGGCTTCGAGGCGGCCTTCGCCTGCAATGCGCGCGGCGTGCGGGCGATAGGCGCGGTGGGCGGGCAGGTTCTGGCGGGCGAGGGCGGCTGGGAAGGCCTGCTGGCGCGGGCACGGGCGGCCAGCCCATGGCAGCCGCTGTAACCGGGGGCGGGGGCGGGCGGCTTGGCTTAGGCGCAGGCCGCCGCTATAATCGCCGGCTTACCTCGCCACCCTGGCGACTGGGCAACACAGGAACTACTGAAATGGTCAAGATTCGCCTGACTCGCGGCGGCGCCAAGAAGCGTCCGTTCTACCACATCATCGTTTCCGACGTGCGCGCTGCGCGCGACGGCCGCAACATCGAGCGCCTGGGTTACTACAACCCGGTGGCGCAGGGTGCCGAGCAGCGCATCGTGCTGGACCTGGCCCGCGTTGACCATTGGGTCAAGAACGGCGCCCAGCTGACCGACAAGGTCCGCAACCTGGTCAAGGAAGCGACCAAGGCCCAGGCCGTCGCGGCCTGAGTCCGGAGGAGCCGCCTGGCGCGGCTCCATCCCCGCATGATGAAAGACACCGAGCGCCGCATCCTGCTGGGCAGGATAGTCGGCGCTTTCGGCATTCGCGGCGACGCCAGGCTCGAGTCCTGGACCGAGCCGCGACTGTCCATCTTCCGCTACCAGCCCTGGATCCTGCGCGCGCCGAACGGCGAAGAGCGCGAGATGACCGGGGCGCGCGGCCGTGAGTCGGGCAAGCACTTGTTCGCGACGCTGCCGGGCGTGACCGATCGCGACCAGATCGAGGCCATGCGCGGCACCGAAATCTTCGTGCCGCGCAGCGCGCTGCCGCCGCCAAAGCCCGACGAGTACTACTGGGTCGACCTCGAAGGCCTGTCCGTCAGCACCGTCGAAGGCGTCGAGCTCGGCACCGTTTCGCACCTGTTCTCGACCGGCGCCAACGACGTGCTGGCCGTGCGCGGCGACCGCGAGCGGTTGATTCCGTTCGTGCAGCCGGACTTCGTCCAGTCGGTGGATTTCGAATCCAGCCGGATCGTGGTCGACTGGGACCCGGATTTCTGATTTCCCCGCCGGCGCGCCCGGCACCGCCACGGATCGCTCCCGGCCATGCGCATCGACGTCCTCAGCCTGTTTCCCGAATTCATCGCGCAATGCGCGGCCTTCGGCGTGGTCGGGCGTGCGCAGGAGCGCGGCCTGCTCGAACTGCAGGGCTGGAATCCGCGCGATTACGCCACCGGCAACTATCGCCGCGTCGACGACCGCCCCTTCGGCGGCGGCCCGGGCATGGTGATGATGATCGAACCCCTGCGCGACTGCCTGGCCGCGGCCCGCGCTGCCGATCCGCGCCCGGCGCCGGTCGTCTACCTCAGCCCGCAAGGCCGCCCGCTGACCCAGGCCCGCGCCCGTGAACTGGCGCAACTGCCGCGGCTGCTGCTGCTGTGCGGCCGCTACGAAGGCGTGGACGAGCGCTTCCTGGCGCACGCCGTGGACGAGGAGATCTCGATCGGCGACTACGTCCTGTCCGGCGGCGAGCTGGGCGCGGCGGTCCTGATCGACGTGGTCACCCGGCTGCAGGACGGCGCGCTCAACGACGCCGAATCCGCCGCCCAGGACAGCTTCGAGGGCCCGCAGGGCCTGCTGGACTGCCCGCACTTCACCCATCCGTCCAGCCACGAGTGGGGCGACGTCCCCGACGTGCTGCGCTCGGGCAACCACGCCGCGATCGCCCGCTGGCGGCGCCAGCAATCCCTGGGCCGAACCGCGCTGCGGCGCCCGGACCTGCTGGACGAGGCGGCGCTGGACAAGGCCGACCGCAAGCTGCTCGAGGACTTCCGGCGGCAGGCTGCGGAGGCCGGCGGAGAACCCGCGCCCTAGCCCGGAGACTGGCGCAGGGCAGGGGCTTCCGGTATGATGCCGCGTTCCCAGGGCCCCTCGCGGCCGCTCGGCGAGCCTGCAACACCCACTAATTACAAACGTGCGGCGCAATTCGGCGACTGCATGAGCCCAAGTTGTCGATACGACACGATCACCCGAAAACAATCGGTGCACCCATGAGCAAGCTGAACAAATCCATCGTCGCGGAATTCGAGTCCGCCCAGATCACCCGCGAACTGCCGAAGTTCAGCCAGGGCGACACCGTCGTGGTGAACGTGAAGGTGAAGGAAGGCAACCGTGAGCGCGTCCAGGCCTATGAAGGCGTGGTCATCGGCACCAAGAACGCCGGCCTGAACTCCTCGTTCACCGTCCGCAAGATCTCGCACGGCTACGGCGTCGAGCGCGTGTTCCAGACCCACAGCGCGATCATCGACTCGGTCGAAGTCAAGCGCCGCGGCAAGGTTCGCGCCGGCAAGCTGTACTACCTGCGTGGCCTGGAAGGCAAGGCTGCCCGCATCAAGGAAGATCTGGCCGCCGCTGCGCAGGCCAAGGTCGCCCGCCTGGCTGCCGCCAAGGCCGAGTAAGTCTCGACGCGCGGGCCATGCCTGCAGCGTTGTGCAAGAAGCCGCCTGAAAGGGCGGCTTTTTTGATCGGTTTGGGGTTTGGGGTTTGGGGTTCGGGGTTCGCGGTTCGGGACTCGGGACTCGGGACTCGGGACTCGTAAGAGCAGGCTGCGTGAGCTTTGGCTTTGGCTTTGGCCGCTGCTTTGCAGCGGGGGAAAAAACAAAGGCGCCGAAAGGCGCCTTTGTTTTTTCCCGAGTCCCGAGTCCCGAGTCCCGAGTCCCGAGTCCCGAGTCCCGAGTCCC